>Ga0114996_10001151_pt1 | contig 35971 bp, 36 predicted proteins | sample ArcticOcean_MG_C_4_FD_87039 | JGI IMG/M metagenome (GOLD analysis project Ga0114996, IMG submission 87039) | Marine microbial communities from western Arctic Ocean - ArcticOcean_MG_CB4_134 | ecosystem: Environmental > Aquatic > Marine > Oceanic | place: Arctic Ocean: Canada Basin | collected... | reverse complement strand
GACGCCGCCCTGCGCCACTTCGCGCACGTCGCCCGCCGCGACCTGGAAGTGGAAGTGAACCACATGCCGGGTGCCGGTGCCGCCGGAGGCCTGGGTGCGGGCATGGTGGCGTTCCTTCACGGAAGCCTGCGTCCGGGAGTAGACATCGTGCTGGAGGCGGTGGGCTTCCGGGAAAAACTAGAGGGTGCCGACCTAGTGCTCACCGGCGAGGGCAAGATGGACTTTCAGACGGTCTTTTCCAAGGCTCCTATTGGCGTGGCGAAACTGGCCGACGACCGGGGCATTCCGGTGGTGGGGATATCTGGTTCGCTGGGTAGCGACTATCAGAAGGTCCATGAGCACGGCATCGACGCGGCCTTCGCCATTACCAACCGACCCATGACGCTAGACGAGGCCTCGGCCAACGTCGCCGTGCTCATCACTGACTCCACCGAGCAGGTCATGCGGACGCTCAGGGCGGGTTCGAGGACAAACGGCTTTTAAGCTAAGCCAGATCCCCCGAGAGGCTTAGCGCCCTGCGCTAAGCGGAGCCCTCGTCCAGCAGCACGAGGTGTACCTCACCGGGGCCGTGTACCCCCGTAACCAGGGTGTACTCGATGTCTGCCGAGCGGCTGGGTCCGGAGATGATGTTCACGTAGCTGGCCCAGTCCTGCTCGCCGTAGTCCTGGCGTAGCAAAGTGAATAGCTCGTCCAGGCTCGGCACCACCGACCCTCGCTCCACTACGGCCACGTGCACCGGGGGCACCAGCGACACGATGCGGCTCACCCCCTGCCCTGCTGCCAGCACGGCCGAGCCGGTCTCGGCGATGGCGTAGTCGGCTCCCGTCAGTCCAAGCCCAGCATCGATTGCGGCCTGGCGATGTGAGGACGGGTCTTCCGAGTCCTCACGAGCCATCTTCGTCACGTCGATACCGTCTGCTGCGAGCGGCCCGTCGACGCCCAGGCGAGAAAGCACGTCGTGGTCGGAGCGCACCAGCGACGTGACCGCCAGACCGCGGGCGATGTCTACTACCTGCCCCAGCGCTTCCTCTATATTCGCCGCCCTGTGCACCACCCAGCCCCCGGCCTTCGCCGATGCTGCCAGTTCGTCCATGAGTTCGGCTGCCTGTTCGGCGATCAGTTTCTGAATCGCAGTGACGCGGGCCAGCACTTCATCGTCCGTGGGGAACGGGTCGGGCCGCGGCGCTTCCCCCGCCTCTGCGCCTGAAACAAGGGCGGAACGCAACCCCGCGAAAAAGCTCTCTCTACTGGACGTCACTGCCGGTGTCCTGGACTATCGGCGTCTTTCAGGTGATCGGCCCACCGGTCCCGAAAAGACGAACTCGGCAGCGGCTTGAGCGTCCGGTGGCGCGTCCAGCCCGAAAGCGGCCCCGGCAGCCAGCGAATCACGCCGCCTCGCACCAGCGGAATCTGCATAAGCCGGCCAATTCGCACAGAAAGCCCCAGCAGCGCATTGCTCCCGAACAGCACCCTCCAGGCTTTGAATGACAGTCGTTCGGCGAGTGTTGAACGCTTGTCATTCGGATTTTTCTTGCCGTCTGTCAGGTCGCGACGCAGCGCCAGCAACATGCGCGGAATGTTGACCTTCACCGGGCAGGCCTCCTTGCACGCCCCGCACAGGCTGGAGGCGAACGGCAGATCTTTTGCGTCCCCCAGGCCGGTGAGCATGGGCGTGACGATAGCGCCGATGGGGCCAGGGTAGACGTAGCCATAGGAGTGGCCGCCGACCTTGCGATACACCGGGCACGCGTTCAGGCAGGCCCCGCAGCGAATGCAATTGAGCGCCTCGCGCAGCTCCGGGTCGGCCAGCATGCGGGAGCGGCCGTTGTCCACAATGACAATGTGGAACTCTTCGGGGCCGTCCTCATCTGCCGGACGCCTGAGCCCGTTGACGAGTGTTACGTAGCTGGAAATGCGCTGACCGGTGGCAGAGCGAATGAGCAGGCGGAGGAACATGCTCATGTCCTCCATCGTCGGCACCACACGCTCCATACCGGCAAGGGCTACGTGAATGCGGGGCATTGAGCTTGCCATGCGCCCGTTGCCCTCGTTCGTCACCAACCCCAGTGTCCCCGTCTCTGCGACCAGAAAATTAGCGCCGGTAATGCCCATATCGGCGACTATGAACTTGCCTCGAAGCTGCTGCCGGGCCTCTTTGCCCAGGCCTTCAATGTTGTCTATATGTGGCGTTCCCAGCTTCTCCTGGAACAGCTTCGAAACGTCGTGACGGTCCTTGTGAATTGCCGGGGCAACAATGTGGTACGGCGTCTCCCCAGCCAGTTGAATTACATACTCACCAAGGTCGGTCTCCACCGGCTCGATGCCTGCCTCCGTGAGTTGCTCATTCAGCCCCATCTCCTCGGAGATCATGGACTTGCCCTTTATGACGGTGCGCACGCCTCTCGCCTTTGCCAGGTCGAGCACGTACTTGCTGGCCGCCTCGGCGTCGGGGGCGAAGTAGACGACCGCGCCTAGTGCGGTGACTTTGCGTTCGAACTGTTCCAGGTAATGATCCAGGTTGGCGATAGTCCGGTTCTTCACCTGCCGGGCTCGCTCGCGCAGCAACTCCCAGTCGGACGTGTCTGCTGCGGCCGAAATGCGCGCCTTGTGGAAGCCGTTGTACAGGCCCAGCAGGCTTTTCTGGACCTTCTCGTCGCGTATGGCGACTGCCGCGCCCTTGTTGAAGTCCTTCGTTTTAACTTTCAGGACAGCGCCTCGTCAATTAGCTCGGCCAGGTGCTTTGGGCGCACCTTCGAGCAGCGCTTCTCCAGGCCACCGCCAATGTGCATGAGGCAGCTTGCATCGCAGGCCGTCACAACTTCAGCACCGCTGGAGTCAATTCGTTCGATCTTGTCGCGCAGCATGGCCCCGGAGATGTCGGCGTATTTGACCGCGAACGTCCCCCCGAAGCCGCAGCAGACTTCTGACTGATCGAGCTCGGTTAGTCGAACCCCCGGCAGTGCGCTCAGAATGGCGCGGGCCTGCGTCGTCGCACCCAGTTCGCGGGTGAGGTGGCAGGCCTCGTGGTAAGTGACCGACGTGTCAGGGGCATTGGCGTTTTCGGGGAATTTGGTGACGCCGAGCACGTCCACGAGGTACTCGGAAAGCTCGAACACCTTTGGCGCAAGTCGTTTCGCCTTTCCCAGTTCGGCCGGGTCGTCCTGAAAAAGTTCGGGGTAGAACACGCGAATCATGGCCGCGCATGAGCCCGAGGGCACCACTATCTCGTCTGCGTCTTCGAACAGTTCCAGGAATTTGCGGGCCAACGGCTTTGCGTCGTCCCAAAATCCGGAGTTGAACGCGGGCTGGCCACAGCAGGTCTGGGTCTCACGAAACCGTACCTCGACCCCCAGTTTCCGCAGGGCTCGAACCGTGGCCTCCCCCACCTCGGGGTAGAGCCGATCTACGACACAGGTAACGAAAAGATCTACGGGAATGGGGTTCGGCCTAGAACGCCCACCCGTTTACTAAGAAGCCGAACACCCAGGTAATGAGGAACAACGGGCCCGTGGTAAACAGCTTTGTTTCGGTAGCGGGCCGGGCCGGGCCGTGACCGCGCATGTAGTAGATGTAGACCAGCAGTCCGATGCCGAGAGGCCAGACAGAGCCGGAACTCGCACCGAGGCCGAGGCCGATAAAAAAGCCGACCAGTCCCCATGACAGGGGCCGGTCCAACAGTCGCATTAGTTGATCTTGATTCACGGTTAAAACAATACAGGGCGGTCAGTCTTCATTCCAGTCGCGCCAGCGCGGGAACGCCCCGGAACTTCTGCATCGCCTTCAATCTCATGGCCTCTATCTCAGGGCACCCTCACGCGCGCTAGTCCTCACGCTCCCTTACGCAGCGCATGCCCGGGCAGCGCACCGGTGTGCTCGCCCTTCTCAATGACGATAGTGCCGTTCACGATCACATACTCAACGCCGGTAGAAAGCTCTTTCGGTTTTTGCAGCGTCGCGTGAGCTTTAATTTCCTTGTAGTCAAAAATGGTCAGGTCGGCTTTGAAGCCGTCTTTAATCAGGCCCCTGTCGGGTATCCCGACCCGGAACGCCGGGTAAGACGTCATCTTGCGAATGGCTTCGGTCAACGGCAGTTTGCCCTCTTCGCGGACAATCTCCGAGAGGATGACCGGGAAGCTACCGTAGCCCATGGGCGGCGGGAAGTCGCCGATAAGCAGCGCGTCGGTGCCCACCATGTACAGGGGGTGGGCGATGAGGTCGGGGATGATGCGGGCGTCAATGGTGTGCGCCTTGAAAGACACCCGGAGCTGCTCGTCAATGAGCAAGTCACAGAGCGCGTCCACGGGGTGCTGATTGCGCATGTCGGCGACCGCCTCGATGGTCCTGCCCTCGTACACCTTGTTATGCGGTCGCTTGAAGTAGGTCAGCCACATCTGGTCCCAGGCCAGGTTGAATATCCCCACCTCTTTGCGCAGGCGTTCCCTCGCCTCTTCTGATGCAAGTCTCTCCAATGCCAACTCGGGGCCACCGTCGTGCAGCCAGTCGGGGAACATGACCAGCAGTCGGGTGCCGCCGTACTGGTACGGGTAGCAGTCGAACGTAACGTCCAACCCCTCGTCGCGGGCCGACTCTACCACGTCGAAAATACGGGCCAGGCCGCCGGGGGAAGTGATGCGCCGGTTCATGTGCGTCAGGTGAATGGGGATGCCGCTGCGGCGGCCGATTTCTATTGCTTCTTTGAACGGGTCGAGATAGCGATCACCGAGTCGGTAACGCACGTGCGTGTGGTAGAAGCCGCCCAGCTTCGCCGCCTCTTTTGAAAGCTCCACCAGCTCGTCAGTATCGGCGTAGCTGCCGGGCGGGTAATCGAGGCCGGTAGATATGCCAAACGCACCCTCTTCCATGGCCTCTCTCAGCAGCGCTTTCTGCGTCGCCATGTCCTTCGTCGTCGCGGCCTTGTTTCCCCAGCCCATCGCGCCGACGCGCAAGGGCGAGTTCCCCACTACGTAGGCGATATTCACCGCGACCTTTCGGTCAAACATGTCGAGGTACTCAGAGACCGTTCCCCAGCGGCCGGGCAGCTCAGGGTCGCCCTCCAGGCCAGCGTTAATCTGGATCATGCGGTCGAGGTCTGCTGGGTCCCGGAACGGCGCGTACGAGTTGCCATCAATGCCGATGACCTCGGTCGTCACGCCCTGGTGCACCTTGGGCATGTGCTCGGGCTGGTTCAGGATCATCAACCCGGAGTGGGCGTGCACGTCGATGAAGCCAGGGCACACAATCTTGCCAGTGGCGTCTATACGGCTAACTGCCTGCACTTCGGAAACGTCCCCGTGAAGCACTGAGAGGGTGCCGTCTCTCACACCAACAGAGAGGTACTGGCCGGGATTACCCGCCCCGTCGAGGACGAGTCCGCCGGTTATGAGGAGATCGAGCATTGCGCCTGCTCCAGATGTTTTAGCTATCGCCGGGATTGGGCGCTCAGGTTAAGTGGGAAGCCAGGTCCGGTCAACGGTGCTCGGCAAAACGGCGCGCTCTTGTTCCAGCAGCGCGCGCTTAACGTCCAGGCCGCCTGCGAAGCCGGTGAGCGCGCCATCACGGCCAACGACCCGGTGGCAGGGCAGAATGATCGAGATGGGGTTGCGCCCGTTTGCCGCGCCCACGGCTCTGGCCGCTTTGGGACGGCCCAAACGTCTCGCCTGCTCGCCGTAGCTAACCGTCTCTCCGTAGGGAATCGTGGCCAGTGACAGCCACGCCGCCCGCTGGAAGTCCGTACCGACGAGATCAAGCGGAACATCGAACCCGGTACGTTCTCCAGCAAAATACTCATCCAGTTGACGGAGGCAGAGTTCGAGTATGGGGTGATTCTGGCTGGAAACCGGACCAGGCGCGGACCCAACTCGCCCAGGCCTTTCATTCGGCCGCGTTATGCTACGTATTCTGGCATCGTTGGCGACGAGCGTTAACTCCCCTACCGGGCTGGCCATTGTTGCGACATGAAACCCGTGCGGGCCCATTTGGCCACCTCGATTCACAACCATGATTAACCCATCATATGGCGCGCCGGGACGACGCACCGGACACATTCGGTCATACTTGAACAAACGCTGGACGCGTGTTCGAATATGTCCACAATACGCCCGAATCGCGTGTCAATATGGAGTCGATGAGCACAACGAAACTCGGCCCTCGAGAGGTCAACGCGGTCGCCACTACCGGCATCTATTGTCGGGAGGGTTGCGGGGGCAGGTCGCTGTCTGAAAACTGCTCGACCCTCTCTAGCGCCGTCGCCGCTGAGGCCGCCGGGTATCGACCCTGCCTGAGTTGCCGCCCCGACCGTCGAGCCAACGAACTGCTGGACCAGGCAACCCCAGCGGTGGTGCGGCAAGCGGTGATGCTCATTAGCGAAGGGGCGCTGGACAATAGCAACGAAGCGAAACTGGGCAGAACTATTGGGATGAGTCCTCGCCAATTGAGGCGGCTGTTTCGGGAGCACGTTGGTGCCTCACCCGCCATCGTCGCCCGGTCTCGGCGCGCCCACTTCGCACGCCGGTTGCTGGACGAGTCCGACCTGCCCATGGGCCAGGTCGCGGACGCCTCCGGATTCAACAGCGCCCGCCTTATGAACCGGGCGGTTGGGGAAGTCTTTCACTTCACCCCACGCGAACTGCGGTCAAAGCGGAGAGTCTCTGACCGGCTGATCGCCGACGGCGGTCTGCACCTGAGGCTCCCCCACTTCCCGGGCTTCGACTTCGACCGGGCGCTGGGTTACCTGACGGACAGAGCTATACCCGGAGTCGAATCAGTCACCGAAGAAGGCGTCTACCGCAGGGTCACCGACTCGTGCGGCTACCCCGGCGTATTCGAAGTGTCCGCCACCGCCGACAAGACCCAGCTGGAAGTGGTCGCCCACCTGCCGACTTTCCACAACCTGGTGGACGACGTGGCCCGGTGTCGCCGCATGCTGGGACTCGACACCGACCTGGCAGGCGGCAAGGCCCTGTTGACCGAAGACTCTATCCTGGGCGCGGTGGTTTCCGAACTACCGGGCATCACAATTCCCGGTGCCTGGGACCGGTTCGAAACCGCGGTCAGGATAATCCTCGGTCAACAAGTAACCGTAGCGGCCGCCTCTACCATTTCGGGCCGGGTCGCAGAGCGGTTTGGCACCCCGGTCGCGGGCCTTGAGCCGTTCGCCTTGGGCCACATGTTCCCGTCCCCGGACCAGTTGGCACAGGCCGACCTCTCGGACCTGGGTGTTCCGGTGAGCCGGGGAACAACGTTAACGGCCTTCGCGGCTGCCGTCGCCGATGGCTCGCTAGACCTTTACCTGGGTAACGACCTGTCCGATCTGCTCGAGCGCTTGCAAGCGCTGCCCGGTATCGGCCCGTGGACCGCGCACATGGTGGCGATGCGGGTCTATGGACACCTGGATGCGTTCCCCGCAGGCGACCTGGGCCTAAGGAAGGCCGCCGCCAGGGCGCTGGGCCAGCCGGACATATCCGCGCAGGAGTTGGAGGCCGTAGCAGAGCGATGGCGACCGTGGCGCTCACTCGCGGCCGTGTACCTGTGGCAGTCGCCCTCTCAGCGCTAGCTGCCCTGCCAGCCCTCCCAGTGAACAATCTCGGATAGCGGACGCCTGGGGGCCGGTTTGAACCTGGACTGGGTCATGTAGCCCACCGGGACGAGCGCAGCCTGCATGACCTCGGGATACGGGATGCCCAGCACCGCTGCGGCGGCCTCCTCGTCGACGAGGTGTAGGCTGGTCCACACGGTACCCAGCCCTCGCGACCGGGCGGCCAGCATGAAACTCCACGTCGCCGGGCCGATCGAGCCCCACACGCCGCTCTGCCAGGCGGTTGACTCTGCGTCTGGACGACGGCCGAAGCAGGGAATCACCATGGCAGGTACCCGGTGCATGTTCTCGGCCAGGTAGCCGGCCGAGTCGACCAGCTTGTCGCGCTGGAGAGACTCCGGCGTCGCGTCTTCGGCGGGCGTTCGGGTCTTGTTGTAGCCGCTCCAGCCCTGTCGATATATCTCGGCGAGAGCGTCTTTCTTATCTTGATCGGTGACAATCACGAAAGACCATATCTCGTCGTGAGACGCCACCGGTGCCTGCTGGGCAATGGCAATGCACTCCTCAATGACGGCCCGTTCGACCGGCCTGTCCAGGTCCAGTTTGCGCCGCACTGCCCTGGTGGTTGTTAGCAGTTCATCGATAGTCAGTTCTGTGTCCAATGCCTTCGTCTCCCTGGTGATTCATACGTTGCGCCAGTTGTGCAACATAATTGCTAATTAGAGTGAAAGTCTGTCGGCCAGTGTAGCCAGTAGCTCCAAACCCTCGTCGTGCCGAGTCGTCGCTGCCAGGTCGGGTACAACGTACCGGTCGAGCGTCGCGTGCACCGAGCCGAGCCCTTCCAGGTACTTCAGGTCGTCGAGTGCCTGGCTCAGAGAGCCGATTCCCATTACCCGGTCGCCTTCGTCAACATCGCCGTCTGTAATCTTTAGCTGTATCCGTGGGCACAGGGCGGGCACGGGACAACCCAGTTCCCGGGCGACACGGGCCATTTCGCCAGACCCGTCCCGGAACTGCTGCCGGGTCTGGTTGATCGGGTGCCAGCCATCCCCGTGAGTCACTGCTCGCCGGATTGCCAACGACCCGTTGCCCCCGACCCAGATCTGCGGTCCCGGTACCTGCAGTGGCCGTATCGCATGCACGCCTGTAAACGAGACGGTCTCGCCCTCGTAGGACACCTCGTCTTCACCCGACCACAGCGCTTTGATCGCCTCGATGTACTCGTCGGTCATGCGTCCGCGCGTCTCGAACGGCACACCGAGCGCCGCGAACTCGAGCGGCGACCAGCCCACTCCAACACCGAGGATCAGCCGTCCAGCGCTCATATGGTCGACGTTGGCGGCCAATCGGGCCGTCAGGGCCGGGTGCCGGTACGGCAGGATAACGACAGTGGTGCCCAGCCGAACCCGGCTCGTATGCCCAGCCAGCCATGCCAGTGTCACGAACGGGTCCTGGAACGTCTCCGGGTAGGGTTCGGCGACGTCGCTGGTGACCGCAACATGGTCCGAGACCATTACTGAGTCGTAGCCCAGTTCCTCGGCCGCCAGCGTCCAACGTAGCAGCGCCTCGGGGCTGCCAGTCGGACCGAAGTTCAACAAGTTAACTCCCAGCTTCAATGCGCCGCCCTCCTACGATGTTCTCAAGATGATTCGACCGCACGTCATGTTACGCCTGCGCCTCTCCGGTCCGCTCGGGCTTCCAATCGATTGCGCCTCGTCCGCATCCAACGGACAAGGCCGTTGGCGACAGGACTTCGCCGACGTCTATCGAAACACAAGGAGCCGACATGCCTCCCAAACCGACCGACATAAAACCACCGTTCACCGCCGAGACAGCGAAAGCGAGCGAAAGTACAGGCGGCCGAAAACGCCTGGAACTCGCGCGACCCCGAGCGCGTCGCGCTGGCGTACACGCCGGACTCGGACTGGCGCAACAGAGTCGAATTTTTTGTAGGGCGCGAGGCCATCGAGGCCTTCCTGCGCCGCAAATGGGATAAAGAGTTGGAATACCGACTCATAAAGGAGTTGTGGGCCTTCACCGGCAACCGCATCTCCGTGCGCTTCGAGTACGAGTCGCGTGACCCGTCTGGCCAGTGGTGGAGGACACACGGCAACGAGCACTGGGAGTTCGCCGACGACGGCCTCATGCGCAGGCGCGACATGAGCGCCAACGACGTGCCGATCAACGAGTCGGAGCGCCGTATCTTTTAGTTTTCATATCGCCCTCATCGAGGGCGGTGTTGGCACGGTGTTCGTGGAAACCCTCGCAACGATCAGCGCTCTGGAGCCTACCGATCGCTTCATCGAAGGCCACGCCCTCCTCGTCCAGATGGTCGAACAACAGGTTGAAGTAGATGCGGGGGCGCGGAACTCCATCATCGACGACGACGTTGCCGGGTTTGCAATCGCCAACGGTGAGCTCGGCCGCATCGGTCCGACGTTCGGCACGCTCCTTCCCAGGCACCTGTGCGAGGCGACCGCCGGTAACGGGGAGGTTGCCGCTCGGATGTGCGCCCCCCTAGAAGACCTGCCGGGAGGCGAGTACGGCGCTGGCCTTGACGCCCTTCTGCGCCGGAACCGGGCAGAAGTGGCTGCTGTGAGTGGGACGATTTTCAGTTTCCCGCTTTCACTCAGCGACGGCGAGCTGGCACAGATCTTCTCGCAGGTCTTCCCGGCCGTCACCGCCGTCCTGGCGCAGCAGACAACGGAGCAGGCGGCGCTGAACCCACCCACCGAATACGCCTCTGACCATGCTGTCATGGGGGCGTTCATCTTCGAGATGAGCGCGTTCTTTAACGGGTTGGCCGAGTCCGCCGAAGCGGGCGACATTGACGCCGTCCGGTTCGGGCTGGTCGATGTAGACGCCATCTTCTGTGAAACCCTGGTAGGACTCGGTTCCAGCGACGTGCTTGAGATCGTCGAGGTCCACCTGGGACCGCAGGCCGACTGTGGCGGCGGTCCGTTCTCCGAGCCCGTCGAGACCAAATAAGACAGACCGAAACCAGACCGGACGCAGCCAGCCTGGGACACGCCCGGTCGATCTGCTAGTAGAATCTCCCTCAAGACGCCTAACGACGGGTGTCATTGGGAGGTTTTGCCATGCCGCAGATAACCGATTCCGCAAGCCTGCGTACCCGCTACGGCAATGTCCACGAGCGCGCGGTCACCAAGGTGATCCCGGCTTTGGAAGAGCACAGTACCAAGTTCATAGGGCTATCCCCGTTCTGCGTCCTGGCAACCGTTGGAAGCGACGGTAAACCCGACCTCTCACCCAGGGGAGGCGCACCGGGCTTCGTGCGGGTAGACGGCCAGACGCTTCTCATGCCGGACAGCTCGGGTAACAACCGCCTCGACACCCTGGGAAAGCTGGCGGACAACCCGACGGTCGCCATTTTGTTTCTCGTCCCTGGATTCGACGAGACGCTTCGTGTTTACGGCACCACCGAACTACTGGCCGAGGGCGAGTTCGAGGGCGTGTCATCGGGCGACGTGAAGCCTGCAATTACAGCCCTAAAAATCAAAGTGACGAAAGTCTACTTCCAGTGCGGCAAGGCCGTCATTCGTGGAAACCTGTGGGACCCAGAAGCGGTTGCGGATCGCTCCGTCATGCCATCGTTGGGCCAGATGCTCAAGGACCAGATCGGCGACCCGACACCCGGCGAAACTCAGGAAGAGATAGCGCAACTCTACCGGGAGACACTCTAGCCCGGCCTCCCCTGTAATCCCTCGGGGAGAGACTCGCCATTCCGGCCGCACCTTCGTGCAGTCGGAATGGCGATGCGACTATTCGACGAAAACTTCGGCCGCCACCGCAAAAACTACTTGCTCCAAACAGGGCTGGCGACGGTCGCCTTGTTCGTCATTCTCCTTGTTGAAAGATCGGTCTCGCAGGAGGCCGTAATCGTCGCCGTGGCCGCGTCCACGTTCATCGTCTTCGTCGTGCCCAACAGCGTCGCGGCGGAGCCTCGCAGGGTGGTAGGCGGCCACCTCGTCGGCGTGCTGCGAGACCGTCTCATCAACCTGATTTGGCCGGGAGGCTGCGCCTGGCCCAGGTCGCTGCCTAAACTGGGTCCCTGAACACGGGGATGACCTCTTCGGCGAAGAGGCGAATAGAAGCCATGACCTGTTCGTGTGGGATAGTGTCGAGCTGCATCAGCAATAGCACCTGGTCTTCCCCGGCTTCTTCGTGGCGCCGCACCCCCTCGATGCACGCGGCCGGGTCACCGGCGATCACCACACCCCGGTCGCAGAGAGTCGCCGGGTCGAACTCCTCGAAACCCGACCTTTGCACCGAGAATTCGCCGCCACCCACGTCGACTTCTTCGTCGAGGACCCACTTGAACTGGTTCTCCAGGTGGTCGGGAATGCCGCCCCATCCCGCAACTAGCTGTTTGTAGATGTCACCCTGGCCCTGGGTGTACGGCCGGTCCGGCCCGAAGAACACCTTCATGGCGTTGGCGGCGCGCGCCTGCGCTTCGGCTCTGTCCGGACCGCAGTAGGCAATGGCCAGGTGCGCCCAGTGATCATTGACGAATGCTCCCATCGGCTTAGCGCTCTTGATCCGCTCCTTGTACTCGGCGATATGAGGTGCCATCTCCGACGGTGCACCTGTGGAAAGCGACAGCATTCCTAAGCCATTGTCGGCCGCCATCTGGTAGGTCGAGGGTTGCATCCCTGCTAACCACATTGGCGGATGGGGTTTTTGCAACGGCTTGGGAATGACGTTACGAGGGGGGACGTTCCAGTACTTGCCTTCCCAGGAGAACTCTTCGTCCTCCCACATTTTCGGAATCATCCGCATCGCCTCGTCCCACATCGACCGTGTCTCCCTCGGATCGACGGCGAGTCCGGTTTGCTCGTAGGCCCCTCCCCTGCCCGTGCCAAAGTCGACCCGCCCACCCGAAAGCTGGTCGACCATCGCGACTTTTTCGGCCACGCGTACCGGGTGGTGCTGGGGCAAGACAACCACACCGAAGCCAAGGCGTATCTGCTTGGTAATCTGGCTGGCGGCGCCAAGGAGAATATCGGGGCTAGAGGACACCGAGAAGGTGTCGAGGAAGTGGTGTTCGACCAGCCAGATGTAGTCGTAGCCCAGCTCGTCGGCGAGCACCCACTGGGCCAGCGTCTCCTCAATGAGCGCCTTCTCGTCGACCCCGTCGGCGCCAGACGGACGCTGGGTCTCGTACATGAGTGAGAACTTCAAATCGGCCTCCCGTCATAGACCTGCAGGTCAAGCCAAGAGTTTAACCGCAACGCTATTGCCATGGAACACTGACTCAGGAAACACGGGCCGTTGACCGGGAAGATTTGCCCCGATAATCTGACCCCATGCGACTACTGGGGAAAATAGCCATCATTACCGGCGCGGCCACAGGGCTGGCCGGCGAAATTAGAGGCATCGGTGGCGCTGCCGCCTGGGCCTTCGCTCGTGAGGGCGCGACCGTCTACCTGTCCGATATCAACGACGAAATGGGTGAGCGCGCCGCCGCCCAGATTAGCGAGGCCGGGGGCGACGCGCATTACGTCCACCTCGACGTCACCAACGAAGAGCTTTGGCGCGAGGTAATCGGCTCCATAGTTGAGGCCGAGGGCGGACTGGACGTGCTGGTCAACAACGCCGGTATCGGCATACCGGACTACGACGCCGACTACTCAGATGCTGAGGGTCCGCAGAATGCTGAAGAAGCCTTGAAGGTGGAGTTCACCACAGTCGAGGGACTGGAGCGCGAACTGCGGGTCCATGCCCGGGGGGCGATGCTGGGCATGAAGTACGCCGTGCCCCAAATGAGAAAACGCGGTGGCGGGTCCATCGTCAACGTCTCGTCGATCCACGGCATTATCGGCGTCAATACAATCACCGCCTACTCCACGGCGAAAGCCGCAATTCGGCACATGTCCAAGACGGTCGCCATCCAGTATGCGAACGAAAACATCAGGGTCAATTCGGTGCACCCCGGTTACACGAAAACGCCGCTGGCGCTGCCCCTGTTCACAGACCCCGAACTGTTCGCCGACCGTACCTCTCAGATTCCCCTGGGCCGGTTCGCCGAGCCCGAGGAGATTGCCGAGAGCATCCTTTTCCTGGCATCTGACGAGGCTTCGTACATAACCGGCGCGGAGCTGGTCATCGACGGCGGGGTCATCGCCCAGTAATAGCTTCAGACGTCAACTAGCCGAAAAGGGGAGACAAGACGATGCTCAGACTCGGCGGTACAGCCTCACCGGACCACATCGAGGCCTTCGAGGCGCTGGTCATAATATTCCGCAAGCGCGGTATCGACATGGACTGGGTACTGTACTCCGACTACGACCCCATGGTCGCCGCTTTTGTGTCCGGCGAAATAGACATGGCCTGGAACGGGCCGTTGTCATACGTAAAGATCAGGCGGCTCATCGACGAGCCGTGCAGAGTAATCGCCATGCGGAACGTAGACGTCGATTACGTTACCCACTTCATAACCCACGACGACTCCCCTATTCAGAGCGTCGCCGACCTGCGCGGCAAGCGCTTCGCCTTCGGCGACCGGGGATCAGTGCAGGCGGGCCTGTTGCCGTACCACTTTCTCAAGGAGTCTGGCATTGATCCGAGTTCGGATCTTGCCGGGTTCACCTTTTACGACGAGCGCCCCGGCGGGTCAACCTCGGACGAAGACGACGTCGTCGAGCGCGTGGCATACGGCGAGTACGACGCCGGCGCTGTCAGTGGCCAAACCCTAAAGGCGCTAGAAAAACGAACCGACACTCCCGAAACACGGGGACTACGGGTCTTGTGGTCCAGTCCGCCCTACAGCCACTGCTGCTTCACCCTGCGCAGCGACGTGGACCCGGCGTTGACACAACAAATCGAAAGCGCGTTCCTGTCAGCAGACTCAGGCGACCCCGATGGCAGAGCGCTACTGGCGGCCGAAGGCTGCGACGCCATAGTAGTCGGGAGGCTGGACGGCTGGGACTTGATCGAGAAGGCCGCCGAGCGCGAGGGACTGATCTAGACGTTCCGGGTTCATACCTCTGGCCGCCAGATGGGGCGTGAGTCTAGAGATATATCTCGCTGATGGTGATCACCGGCTCGACATTGGTGTAGTTCGGGATGTCGGCCAACAGCCCGGCGCCCTCTGCCGCGAAGGCACTGTTGAACTCTTCAACCGTGTCGAACATGACGTAGCCAAGCGCAATGTACGGCGGAGGCGTGTCGCCGGGACCGGCCAGTCCCTTATCAACGCCCACTCCTTTAAGGCCGTATGGCGTATACAAATCAACGCAAATGTCGAAATGAGTCTTAGCGTAGTACTCATGGTCGAATCTAGCGCCTTCGCTGTTTGGGTACGCTACCGAAACTCTGATCATCGCGAGGCACCTCTTTCGTTGCAGTACACCGGTGGCGGGAGCGGGAGGGAGTCGAACCCACCGCCCCGACCGAAAGGGCCGGGGCCATTAGTTTTGAAGACCAAGGAGCCCACCGGGACCCATCCGCCCCCACGGGGTGTACAGCCTAACAAACAGCCAAAAGGGACACACAAAGGCCCCGCCGGAACATCGGCGGGGCCTTGAGTTTTTCAAACTGGCTAAGTCCTGGTTTCTAGGCGACGCTTACTTTGGTCAGAACGTCGTCCACTTTACCCTTGAGCACGTTCTTGGGCACCGCGCCAACCACCTGTTCCACCGGCTTTCCGTCGTGGAAAATTAGCAGAGTGGGAATGCCCCTGATACCGAACTGTGCGGCGGTGTTCGGGTTGTCATCCACGTTCAACTTGGTGAACTTAAATTTGCCGTCGTACTCGTTCGACAGGTCTTCAACCATGGGCGCAATCATCTTGCAAGGGGCGCACCACTCGGCCCAGAAGTCCACCAGAACCGGCAGTTCAGAGTCGAGGACTTCCGCCTTAAATGAATCGTCACTAATGCTAACTGTTGCCATCCGTTCCCTCTCCTGTGTTTACCGGGACTACCCCGTTCGCCGGATTTCTCCGGGGGGACTGCCCGGAGTTACCGGTACTTTAGTGCGGCCACTGCTCAAGCCACGGGGTGCAGGCCCCGCAATCACTTCGATGCAAAACTCTGCCTGGGGGTGCAGGGACCAGACCGTCCCTCTCATTCTAACGGAAGCGTTGAGATACTGGCTTTTGTCCGGGGGTCATCTCAACATACTGAGCCGACGCGGCAACCCCTGTCAGGACTGGGGTTAGAACCGGCCGATAATGTCGTCGGCCGAAGACCACCACAGGGTGTTGATGTCCGTGCCAGCCGGTACTTCGAAGAATATCCAGCCCCCGGCTTGAAAGCCACGTTCCAGTTCGAACTCACCCCACAGCAACGGGATGAAGATCTCGTCTTCGGGCATCTCGCCAGTGAACTTGGTGCCCATTTCAAGAGGAGACAGCGCATTGAAGCGCTGTTCCGCTCTGCCGTTTCCTATTTCGACGGACCCGCTATCGACCCGGAGCTTGACTATGTTGATTTGCCGATTGACAGCGTGCAATTTAACCGCCCATATACGGGTACCTGGATCGGCAACCTCAAGTAGGTACTGGGCATCGTTGGCAGTGAAAAACACTCGCTTGGTTTCCACTGGTCGTTCGAATCGAATTTCGAGATTTCGCCCCGTAAAAGTGAGTGCGCCGGAATCGCCGCCGCCGCACGCAGCAGCGATCACTCCTACCAGGGTGACCACTACCACAAGGGCCGGCAGGGCCGGAATCGATAAGCGTCTGATCATTTCACTCCACACCGGCCAGTGACGGCATTGCCCTGAGCCTGGAGACCAGCCTAGGCAGCACCTCCAAAAGCATCTTTACATCTTCGTCGGTATTGTTATGCCCCAGCGTCATTCTTAAACTGCCCTGCGCCAGGTCGGCACCGAGGCCGATTGCCAGCAGCACGTGGGAAGGTTCGAGCGAGGCAGACGAGCATGCGCTACCGCTGGAAACGCATATCCCTTCGAAATCCAAGCCTAGCAGAATCGGCTCCCCCTCCACCGCTTGGAACGAGACGTTGACGTTATTGGCGAGTCTCTCGGTCGGGTGACCGTTGAGACGTATACCATTTACGCGCTCAGTCAGACCCTGGATGATCTGATCTCTCAGGCGACTGCAGTGGTCCACCGTGGCGGCCCGCCGCTCCTCCGCCAATTCCAGGGCCGTGGCCATGCCGACAATGCCGGGGACGTTTTCAGTTCCCGACCGTCTGCGCCGCTCCTGGCTGCCGCCCACGATCTGAGGCTCAATGGGAGTGCCCCTCCTAACAAAGAGTGCACCAACGCCTTTCGGGCCGTAGCATTTATGGGCCGACAGGCTCAGCATGTCGACTCCCAGGTCCCGCACGTTGAGGTTGAGATAGCCCGCCCCTTGCACGGCGTCGGTGTGCATCACGATGGTTCGTCCGTCTCGAGCCGCTCTCTGCTTTACCAAACTGGCTATCTGGGCCACCGGCTGAATGGTGCCTATCTCGTTGTTCGCCAGCATGACGCTAACAAGCACGGTGCGGTCTGTCAGGGCCGCAGCGACGTTGGCGGGCGACACGAGGCCGTGTTCGTCAACGGGCAGGTACGTCACCTCGAAGCCGAACTGCTCCAGTTGCTCGCACGCATGCAGCACGGCATGGTGCTCTACGGCCGTTGTGATGATGTGGTTGCCAGCACTCCGAAGCCCCAGCGCAGCACCTTTAATGGCCAGGTTGTCTGCCTCGGTGCCGCCGGATGTGAAGACGACCTCGCTGCCGCGGGCGCCCACCACTGTTGCGACTGCGTCCCTGGACTCGTCCATTGCCTTGCGGCTCTCTTGCGCCAGTGTGTAGATGCTGGACGGGTTGCCAAAGCTCGCGCTGAAGTACGGCATCATCGCCGCTAGCACCCGCTCGTCCACCGGAGTGGTGGCGGCGTGGTCCATGTATACGTACGCCCCTGAAGGGCCATTATCTGGCGGGGTGGTCATCGGGTGAATTCTAGCACGCACCTGCTCTCTTCTAACCGTCTTACGTTCGACCCGTGCGCCCGGATGTGCCGCAGTCGCCGGGCTGGGTCGAGGGTCCTGGCCCAGGTTTCGATAAGACATACCCAATAAGCTTGTACACGAGTTTCGCCGCCGTATACGAGCAGGCTTCGGGCCCTTCGTCCGGGGCCAGTTCAACAACGTCAAAGCCGACGATGGTTCTGTTTGCGGCCACGACTCTGAGCAGCCGAAGTAACTCGAACCAGCCCATCCCGCCGGGCTCTGGCGTGCCCACTGCGGACATGATCGACGGGTCCAGCACATCCAGGTCGATGGAAACATAGACCGGGTTCCCAAGCTGCGCCAAGACTTCGTTGACATAATTGTCGCCTAGGGAAGGCGGCCAGGTGACCACCGGCACACCGTTGCTTGTCACCCACTCCCACTCCTGCGCCTCGGCGCTCCTGATACCCACCTCTACCAGCGGGCAGGCCTCGGCGATTCTGCGAGCGACGCAAGCATGACTGTAGCGACTGCTCTGGTACTCGTCACGCATATCTGCGTGGGCGTCCAGATACAGCACAGACAGGCCCGGGTGTTTCAAGGCAATGGCTCGCACAGCCCCAACGGTCACGGTGTGCTCACCACCGAGCACCCCCACGAGTACACCGGGCCGGGACCACTGTGAGACAGCCTGTTCAACGGCATCGGCCATTGCTTCGGGACTGACCGATGCTTCAGGACTGCTTAATACAGGAACAACTGGGGGTGCGGTGTAGATGCCCTGCTGCGACGGGTCAGTCAACAGTTCCAGGTCGAAGTCCTCCAACTGCTGAGAGGCCTCAATGATGGCCCGGGGGCCGTCACGAGCGCCCTTGTTATAGGAGGCCGTGCCGTCATAGGGGGCGGGTACCAGTACGGCGCGTGCCGTGTCCGGGTCGATTTCGGACGGGTGATATCCGAGGAAGTTGTCTGCCGGGTTCATGTTCGCCGCATTTGCCAGGTGACGACCAGCGTCTGGGTCGGGTTCTCGATTAGTCGTCTTTGCTCGAGGCCATCAGGCCGACCCTGTCCTTGACCATGGCACCGTACAGGGTTCTTGGACTGTCATAGTCAGTGCCGCGCTCCATGATCCAGACTTTCACCTGTTCGGCATCGAAGGCGTCGCGCACATCTCGTTCGGCGGCTTCTATGTCGAAGTCCTTGCACGAGAATATGTCGACGTTGAGGTAGCCGCGCTCGGGAAACGTGTGCACGCTAATGTGGCTCTCAGCTATGAGCACGAAGCCAGATACGCCCCAGTCCTTCGGTTTTTTCCCCCGGTAGTTGTAGACCTGGGGGACCGTTATTTTCGTCATGCCGATGTTGTCCGGACAGCGCTCGAGAAAACTCTCAACTAGTTTCTCATCGGCAAGCACCTTTTCATCGACGCCGTAAGCGTCCAATGCCAAATGCAATTGTGTTCTCCGCTTCGCTCTATTTAGCTATTTGGCTCTCGGTCTTATCGCTCTACCTAAAGCCACCTGGCCGCCGGGCTCTTGCTGACTTTCGCGCTGCATTGACCCCTGGACAAGAGCGTTTAACGGGGCCTCGGTGTTAGTATAGGATCCCGTCCGAATGCATGTGCAGGCCTTCCGGGTGAAAACGGGCCCCGAAATCCGCATCAAACTGGCATCCCCTTATCTCCGCAATCTCCTAACCCCGAATCCTGTAGCAACCCTCGAACGTAACTGTTTGGAAACATGCTGCCGCCGGAAGTAAACGAACGCCATGATTGAACTAGACTCGGTTACCAAGTACTACGGCAACTTTCCCGCCGTAACGGACATAAGCTTCCGCGTGGAAAAAGGGGAAGTGCTGGGCTTTCTCGGCCCCAACGGCGCCGGGAAGTCTACGACGATGAAGATGATAACCGGCTTCACGCCTCCGTCTGCCGGGACGTGCACGGTGGCCGGTTACGACATCGTCGAACAATCCCTCGATGCCCGGCGGCTGATCGGCTATCTGCCAGAAACGGTACCGTTGTACACCGACATGTCGGTGGAAGACTACCTCGCGTTCATGGGCCGCATCAGGGGCATGTCCTCCCGGCAGATCAATCGCCGCATCGACGACGTCATCGACATATGTCGCCTTCAGGAGTACTTCACCACCTATATTCACAAGCTTTCAAAGGGTTTTAGGCAGAGGGTAGGAATTGCCCAGGCCATTCTGCACGAGCCCCAGGTGCTCATTCTCGACGAGCCCACCATCGGCATCGACCCAATTCAGGTGGTCGAAACCCGTGAGTTAATTAGGGATCTGGGCGGGGATCGGACCGTCGTGGTAAGTACCCACATTCTCCCCGAGGTGAGCGCTCTTTGCGAGCGAGTAATCATCATTCACGAGGGCCAGATAGTCGCCATCGACAGGCCCGAAAACCTCGCCATCCGCCTCCGTGGAGTTGAGCGAATTGAAATGGATGTACACGGCCCCACGCGAGACATCGTGGCGGCAATGCAGAGGGTGGACTCGGTAACCGCGGTCCACCGCAAACCCCCGACCGTAGGCGAGACTTTTGGCAGCTACGAGGTCGAAGCTGAGCAGGGCGCGGACGTGAGAGCCGACCTGGCCGCCGTTGTGGTCAAGGGAGGTTGGGGCCTGCTCAAGCTGGAGTCTGTCGGCATGTCCCTCGAAGAGATCTTCTTGCGCCTGACCACAAGTGAGCAGGCCGTCGACCCACCCAATGAAGCTGCAATGCGGGGCGCAGCCACAAACGGAGCTGAGCAGAATTAATGAACGTAGTCTCCGAATCAGCCAATAACGTCTGGGCCATAGCCTGGAAAGAACTTCGAATCTACTTCCAAACACCCACCGCCTACGTGGTGGGTGGAATGTTCGTGTTGCAGGCGGGCATATGGTTTGTCCTCGACGTTCTGAGCGTCAACCCGCAGGCGTCCGTCCGCCCGTTCGTCGAAGAGGCGGTGATCTTCTACATTCTGCTGGCGCCACTGCTCACCATGCGGCTGCTGGCAGAAGAACAAAAAATGGGCACAATGGAACTGCTTCTCACGTCTCCACTGAGAGACTGGGAAATAGTTGTGGGTAAGTACCTTGCCAGCGCCGTGACACTCATCGTCACGCTGGCATTCACCCTTTACTTCGTGCTCATGATCTACGTCTACGGCGGTCCGGACAGCGGGCCGGTCATGTCGGCGTATCTGGGGATGATCCTCTATGGTGCCGCCGCCCTGGCAATCGGGCTACTGGCATCTTCCCTGACCAATAATCAGATAGTAGCCGCTGTGCTCGGCATAGGGACCCTGGGGTTCCTGACCATCGTCGACGAACTCGGGTCTCGACTCGGAGGAACTGGTAAAGAGATTGTCGAGGCCATCTCCATCGACGCTCACTTCACCGACTTCACCCGCGGCGTTGTAGACATCAGCCACCTAGTCTATTACCTGAGCATCATTGCGGTCTTTCTATTCCTGTCAGTCAGGGCAGTAGAGACCCGGAGGTGGCGCTAGATGGTCGGCAACAACAACCCGCAACAAGCCCCCTCAGAGGAGACGCTGGCCGAGGCTCTCAAGTCCCAGCTGAAGTCAACAGCATTCTGGAGCGGCGTCGCAGCCATCGTCGGCGTTATCGCCTTCGTGGCTGGTGGCATCATGTACTTGGCCATCGAAGACATTGAGGGGTTCTCGCTGTCGGTGTTAATCATCGGTGCGGCGCTCGTATTTTTGGCAGCGGCCATATCCCCCCAGGCCATCGCCATTTTCGTGGTCGGTCGGCAGGCGAGGTTCGGCACGATCGCTTTAATTATGACCGTTGCGTTCTTCGCCATCGTGGTGGGGATCAACTTCCTTGTTCATAACAACAACACTCGTTTCGACGTCACTGCCACCCGGTTTTTCACGCTAGCCCCGCAGACGACCCAGATACTGGACAGCCTAGACGTTCAGATTCGGGCGACCGCTTTCTACGTCGAAGATGACAATCAACGGGTGGACGTGGAAGACGTCCTCAACGAGTTCGCGCTCGCCAACGAAAACTTCGAGTTCCGTTTCGTAGACCCGGAGGTGAGGCGGGCTGTCGCGCTCAACTACAACGTCACCCAGTTCCCGGCGGTCGTAATTGAGAACCTGGCCACCGGCAACTTCTCCCCGGCGTTCATTCCACCGGCAATTTCGTCGTTGATAGACCGTGACCTCACTGCCGCCGAGCAGGGATTTACCAGCGAGGCCCTGGCCTCGCTGGAAGAACAGTTCTTTCTCGTTTCCGAGCAGCAACTGGTCGAAGCCATGCTTGTGGTTACCGGCGTTAAGCGTAAGAAGATCTACTTCCTTACAGGCCACAAAGAGCGTCCGGCGACCCGAGACCGCAACCTCGCAGACGTAATTGAGCCCGGAGGTCTGGACCTGGCCCTGGAGGGCATGCAGCGCGACAACTATGCGGTACAGGCATTGAACCTGCTGCAGATTCGGCGGGTACCGACCGACGCCGCCGCCATCGTCGTGGCAGGCCCGCAGCAAAATCTTGATGCTCAAGAGTACGAGGCACTGGACGAATATTTGAGCGGGGGCGGCCGGATGGTCATAATGCTGGATCCACGAGCTCCCGAAACGTTCCGCTTACTGGTTGCCGAATGGGGCATCAACGTAGCTCAGGAGAACCTGGCCGACGGCGGAAGTTCCGTAGCCGGGCAATTGTTGACCCCACTCGTTCAGCGCCAGAACCACCAGTACCCGCCCAACGCCACGGCGGGTTACGAGATAACTTTTGAGATTGACGTTACGTTCTTCCCCGGTGTCACCGCGTTGGCTCTGATCGTACCGGCGGCAGACCGTCCTCCCCAAACCAGCTTTCAGCCGCTGGCCTGGACCAGCAACAGTGGCTGGTTCGAGGACAACCTGGACCGCCCCGCGCGGGAGGATGAACAGTTGGCCCAGTACGCAGTAGCAGGACTACTCGAAGCCTGCGCCAAAATTAACGCCGCTCCTACTGTGTGCAGTCCTCAGACGACTAACACCAAGCTAGTGGTTTTTGGCGACTCCGACTTCGCTTCGAACGACTTTTTCACCAGCCGTGACAACGGTGACTTTTTCCTGAACGCCGTCAACTACGTTACCGACGACATCGAGCTAATCTCGATTCGGCCCAAGGTTCGGGTGGAGCGCGACCTAACCCTTACCAGCAACGAACGCGATTTCGTCCGCTGGTCGAGCTGGCTACTGCCTCCTGCACTGCTGATGCTCATTGGGGTCTGGGTGTGGTGGCGCAGGCGATAGTGGCGGAAGGCAGATAGCTTGAATATTATCGTCACATTGTTGCTCATTGCCGTAGCGGTGATAGTCGGCATACTGGCTTGGGTAAACCCGTTCGAGTCCACTCCAGAAGTAGTGGTGAACGCCCCGTGGTTCTACCAGGTCACGGAGACCGATATCGATGTCATCGAGGTCCGGTTCCGCGACGAAACGGTGAGCTTCAATCGGGACGGCGAACGCAACTGGCAGTTCGAGGGCCTCACCGGTGTCGCGCCCAGGCATGAACGATGGGGCGGCATGGTCCTGATACTCACGGGACCGAAGTCCAGGCGACTGGTGGAAGAACAGGTCGACAATCCGGCACAGTACGGGTTGACCCGCCCTGAGACCGAGGTCAACGTTCGCCTGTCCGACGGACGGGAAATAAATGTCGTGCTCGGAAACGTCACCACTGACGGCGAGCATCATTACGGCCAGGTCGGAGGGTTCGACCAGCTCTTTCTAATTACTTCGTCCTGGGGAGAGGTGCTCCGACGCCTCGTAGTTGAACCCCCGCTGCCCAAGTGGTTCGTTCAGCGCGACACCGGCGACATCCTTGAACTCAGCATCATCAAGGGCGAAGATCACGACGGAGACAACACCTGGCTCCAGTTCAAAATTCGCGACGGCGTATGGACCGCCCAACGTCACGGGGTCGACACCCAGTGGGTCGGCCTGCAAATGGACCGCTGGAACATTGAGGGCGTGCCCCTTTTGGAGGGGCCGGTTGGCCAGGTGCTCCTAGAGACGCACGTGGACGACTTCACCCCCTACGGTATCTTCGAAAAGTCTACCGCCGTTACACTGCAGTTCGCGGGGTTGACCAACCGGGGGACGGAGTACGAGGACGGCGTCATCTACCGAATCGGGGACCTGAACGAAGAAGGCAACGGCTACTACGCCAGGACCGAAGAGGGGGAGCTGTCACAACCTCTGCTGCTTCTGCCTCGTGCATGGGTCGATGGAGTCTTCGCGCTCAACGACGACCCGCTCTATATCGAAATCCCGCGTCGTCGCGAGGACTACGAATTCCTAGATACCGAATAGGCTAACGCCCGGGACGACAGCCACTAAACCGCCACCTGGCATCACTGCCAGCCGAGTGTCAGGCTGCCCCTACATAGTCAGCTTGCGGTACAGGTATAGCAGCCTGTGCGGCAGCGAATAGATGTCGTCCAGCACCTCATAACCCATTCCCTGGGTCATCGTCTTGAGGTAGTCGTGGCCGTTGCGGTCGACGGTCAGGCAAAACGCATTCACATTCTTCGCCCGCGCCTCGTCTAGCGCCATTCGCGTGTCGTGAACGGCGTACTCTTTTTCCACACCCTCACGGGAGTAGCCCCGGTCCTGCGGGCGGCCGTCGCTAATTAGGAACAGCAGTTTGGTACGCGCGTCCTCAGCTTCGAGCTTTGATGTCGCATGGCGGATGGCCGGTCCCATGCGGGTGGCGTGCAACGGTGATATCCGATCGATGCGGCGTCTGATTTTCTCGGAGAACAGTTCGCCGATGTCCTTGATGGTGTAGAACTCCACGTTCTCACGACCATAGCCGCTGAAGCCATAGATGCCGTAGGTGTCACCCACCGCCTCGAGGGCGTTGGTGATCAGCACCAGCGCCTCTTTCTCTAGGTCGATAATCCGCTTGTAGGAGCGCTTTGAGCCCTCCCCCCTGCGGGACCGCAGCCACAGCATGTACTCCACCGGGTCGTCGGGTGCGTCCCAGTCATCCGGGGACCTCTTGGTATCGTCGATAGCCTCGGCGGTGGAGGCGCTGGTGTCCAGTAAGAACACCACCGCCACGTCGCGCTGAATCTTGTTGCGCCGCCAGTAGAGCTTTTCAGAAGGGCTGGCGCCGGTGCGAATATCGACCATCGCCTCTATGACGTCATCGATGTCTATGTCCTCACCGTCTTGGAGACGCCGCTCTTTGCGCATCTGCTCGGGGATCATCAACTCGAACTGGCGTCGAACTTGCTGCACCAGGCCACCGTAGTGACCAAGAATCTCGTTGTAGTAGCCTCCGTCTCCCTCGGCCATGTTCTTTTGCCGAACGATGCACCAACGTGGCTTGTAATCATCGGCCCGGAAATCCCACTCGTCGTAGACGAAGGTCTCCGGCTCGTCCGGGTCCAGCTCTCCACCGGCCTCATCGACATGCACCAGTGGGCCCTGGCCACCGTCGGGGTTGTCGGGCTTTTGCAGTCCGACTTCCTTGAGCATGTTTTCGGTGAATTCTTCGGTCAGTGACCGGGACTCGCCTTCCGGCGATTCTTGCGCCACCTCGACGCTGCTCTCGAGGAGTTCTTCGACCATTTCCTGGGTTATCTGGTCGCCCTGCTCGTCGCTACCCTCGGCCTGACTCTGGTCTCTCAGCCGTTCAAGTAGCTGGGTGAGTTCGGGTTTGAAGTCCCCCCGGTACTCGACTTCCTGTGGGGAGTCGTACTCTTCGTCGCCCAACTCGGGTTCACCGTCGGGTGTCGACCCGGCGCCCATCTGGTTGAGCATGTCCTCCAGGCCCTCGGGATCGGAGAACGTGTCCGACTCAGAGTCGTCCTCTTCCTCAACGTCCAACGGGTCCCAGTCGTTGCTGTCGACCTCATCATTGGAGACCGACATCAACTTACCGTAGATCCTCAACGTAGCCTCGGCCGAGTCCTCCACCGAGGCAGCGGGCATCATGGCGTGCCGGGCTATGCGAGATATCTCTTTGGCGACGTCTTTGTGTTCCGAGGGAACAGGCACCGACACCGAGCGCGACAGGCTCGTGCGTACTAGAAACTCGACCAGCGCCTCGCGGGCAGGCAGTTCTTTAATGTCCGAGCGTGTCTCCAGCGAGTCCGCCTGTACTCTCTCGTACGGCCGTCTGATGCCCTTGTACTCGTCTTTGACCAGTGCATCCACGCGGCCGTCTTCGACCACCGAGAACACGTCCAGGGCGAGCTGGCGCTCGTCGAACAGGTCGAAGAAGCGCTGCAGGTCCGCGGCCTTCGCGGAAGCCGAGCCGGACCGGTCAGATTCGAGCTGTATTCGCAGGTCATCAAATCGGGTGGCCGGCACGTCGAATTCGAACCGGAAGCTGCCGAACTCCATCCGCGCAACCTGGTGAGTGGAAACGACCTTGAACCACAGAAAGTTGTCGTCCTTGGTCGGGTACTTGTCCACGAGAGAAGGTAGATAGACCGTCGAGCCCTCGGTGGTCGGCGAGTCAGTCGATACCCAGCCGATGTTCTTGTCCACCAGCTCCTGGGTATCGGCCAGGTCGACCTTTTCACCGGCAAGAGCGCGGCAGTACATCTCAACGACGGTCTGGATGCGGCCAAACTCAACGCCAGAGGAAATGCCCTCGAGGAACTCTTCGGAATGAGACGACTCTATTTTGAAGAACGCTAGGCCGCCGTCCTTATTTTTGTGCAGGACGCGCTTGCCCTCTTCACACCAGGTGGCGAGCTGGTCTAGTGAGAGCCTGTTCAGGACGACGGGAGCGCTCTTAACGAACTCCGGCATAGCCGACGGCATTATCTCCAGGACGGGCTCGGCCATGTCCAGCACCGTGGAGTGGCATTTGCGGTCCAGGTCGTGCATTGCCTGGGATATCTCCAGCATTGTGCTGGGCATATTCGTCGCCCCGCCGACGAGCAGCCTGTTGGCCATTTCCAGAAAGCGCAGTCGCTGGGTCCGCTCTATCCTGGGGAGCGCTTTGGCGCTGGCTTCGTAGAATGCTTTCACCTGCCGCCAACCGGTCTCGACCAGGGTCAACGACAGGGAAATGAACGCGTCTTTGTCTTCGCCGACGATGGGAAACAGTTTCTGCCCCAGTGCAAGGCACTCAACAGCCAGATCGTACGAGTGGCGGGAGAGGATGTCGAGGAACCCGACGAACCGCTCCAGCTGCTCGAACGAAAGCTGCCCGAGCAGGTCCGGGCTGCTTTCAAAGAACCGGTTGGCCAGTGTGGATGACTTCCAGGTGCCCTTATACAGGCCGCGTCCCAATTCGGTCCACGCCTCGATGTGGCGAGACCGCAATATGGCCATGGTCTTGGGGCCAGCGGTGAAGTACGAGCCGCCCAAGGTTGGCGACTCGATGGCCAGCGCCAGACCACATTCGACCCAACTCATGAAGTAGTTGGCGGGCATGGATGCGACCACGGCGGGACTGGCCCGGAAGTACTGGGCCGCAGCGTCCCACGCGTGTGCGCTCTGGCCAGCCATCTCGATGCCCGCCTCGAACCAGCGGCCTAGCTGCTCGCTGTCAACGTTGTCGCGCATAAACGGCAACGCGCGTTCGTAGTCTTCTCTGAGCGCGGCCGGGAACTCGGCTAGCGCGGCCAGGGCCTGATCGTTCGGCGTCATCGTCCGGGTCTCCTCATGCGCCTGATTTCCTCATACGTTCGCTACCGCTTTTGTGGGGGTCGCACCAGCGCCCAGCGCCTGCCAGGCGTCGGTGTGACCCAGTACGTCTATAAGTCGGTCCAAAATACGGGCCGTGGCACCAAATATAAGGTGTCCTGCATAAGAGAACGCGGGCATCACGGTCAGGTCTCCATTGACGAGCCTGACATCGTCGCGAACGTTGCGATGGTCCAGTAGTTCTCTCACTGGCACCTCCACCAGACCGGCCACTTCAGATGGGTTAATCATGAATCCGTAGGGCTGATCTATGGCTCCCACGAAGGCGCTGATGGCAAAATCGCTGCTGGTGGAAAACACCCCCAGCTCGCCCAGGACGTCCACGTCGTCGGGGACGACCCCGACTTCTTCGTGAGCCTCGCGAAGAGCGGTTTGCAGCAGGTCGGCGTCGGAGGGTTCGCATCGCCCACCGGGGAAAGAAATCTCTCCGGGGTGTTTGGCCAACTTCTCACTTCGCTTACTGAGCAGCACAGTGCTGCCTTCGCCGCTTCCATACAGCAAGACCAGCACGCCCGCCGGAGTTAGGCCCGTCTCGTCTATGGTGGACGGGCTGTGCTCGGCCAAGGCGCGCCGGACCACCTCTCGGGCGGGCCGATCCATTACGCGGAGACTGAATCCATTATTCGAAAATGGATGCCGTAACCTCTTCGATGCTTCGCTGTATCGAATGGTCGTCGGTGACCGCCCAGGTGACGGCCACCTGGCAGGCTCGGCGGGGTGTAATGCCGGAGGACATGAGCTTGCCGGCGTAGATGAGCAGCCGGGTGCTCGCGCCTTCGGCCAGCCCGTGCTCACGCAGGTTCCGCACTTTTTCGCCCAATTTGGCCAGCTGCATGGCGGTGTCTGCGTCGATCCCGGCCTCGTGCTCGACGATCTGGGCCTCGATTTCTTTGGGCGGCGGGGAGAACTCGATAGCCACGAACCTCTGGCGGGTGCTGTGCTTAAGGTCTTTAAGCGCACTCTGGTAGCCCGGGTTGTAGGACAGAACCAGCAAGAAGCCGTCGGCGGCCTCCAGTAACTCGCCCTTCTTTTCCACAGGCAAAAGCCGCCTGTGGTCAGTAAGGGGGTGAATAAGTACCGTGGTGTCCTTGCGGGCCTCGACGATCTCGTCAAGGTAGCAGATGCCGCCTGCCTTCACGGCCCTAGTCAAGGGGCCGTCGATCCAGACGGTGGAGTCGCCTTCAAGAAGGTAACGCCCAACCAAGTCGCTCGCGGTCAGGTCTTCATGGCAGGCGATGGTGACGAGCGGCAGGTTGACGCCGTTTTCGTCCGCCTTTGCATCTGCCTTTGCGTCTGCCTTGGTGCCCTGCTTCACCCTGGTGAGGGGGCGGCCGAGGCGGTAGGACATGTACTCGACGAACCGTGTTTTGCCAACACCGGTCGGCCCTTTCAACAGGACGGGAATACGCTCGGCGTAGGCCGCCTCGAAGAGTTCAATTTCGTCCCCGGTGGGAACGTAATAGGGTTCTTTCTTGAGGTGGTATTCCTCGATTATGTAGCTCTGGTATAGGCTCTTGGTCGACTTTTCTGACGTGGTCATGTTTGGTTAGTGCCCCCCCGGGCCGCCTCTATCCGTGTGTTATAGACCTGCTCAATTCGGTCTCTCAATTGGTCGAGAGACCCGTCATTTTCTATTATCGCGTCCGCTGCTCCGCGGCGCTCGTCCGACGGCATCTGGGACCGTATTCGGGCCTCTATGGCCTCTTCGTCGGAGCCGAAGCGCGGTCCCAGTCGACGCTTCACCAAGCTGGCGGGTGCGTCGACTACCCATACCTCGTCCACCATGTCGTTCCAGCCCGCTTCCAGCAGGATGGCCGCCTCAACTACCGCGACCGCTACGCCCGCCTCTTGCAGGCTCTCCAAGCGCTCGGTCACCGCTTCGCGGATAAGAGGATGCACCAGGGCATTTAACCTGGCCATCGCTCTCTCGTCTGCGAAAACAAGCTTTCCAAGAGCGGCCCGGTCTATCTCGCCGTCGACACCAACGACACCCGGTCCGAAGGCGCTCACGATAGCGCCAAATCCGCCTGTGTCTGCCGCGTACACTTCGTGGCCAACGACGTCTGCGTAAATAGCCGTCACGCCCAGCCGCCTCAGAATGTCGACGACTGAGGACTTGCCCGTGCCAATGCCGCCGGTTAGTCCGATTACGATCATGTTTTCGGCAGCCAAGTTGCCATTCTAGCAACGAGCTTCCAGAGGGTCAATTTGGCCGGGCTGCCGACGCCAGGCCAGTGCTGAGTTGGATGTCCGCAAGCGTCCTTCAAAGGGCTTCAACCGCTCTCATGGGATGCGCTGCCATATAATTGCACCGCATCCGGCAGACCGGAATCGACGCCGTAAGAAGTTGAGTGAAAATGGTTCGGCTGTGACCCAAAAACTACGCGACCTTCCGAGTGTGGACCGGGTGCTTATGGACGACCGAGTCCAGGCCCTGGCCGAGCGCTTTACTCGCGACGCCGTTGTGGAACTGGTACGCGACGGCCTCGACCTGGCCCGCGCAAGCGTCGGTGCCGGAGGCCAAGTGCCCGACGTAGACGCTCTAGTGCATGACGTTCTCAACGCCTCGTCGGCCTGGCGTACATGGCCCACTCCGGTCATAAATGCCACCGGCGTTGTGCTGCACACCAACCTCGGCCGCGCCCCACTCAGCGACGACGCCATCGCCTCCGCTCGCGCCGTCGCCGGGTCTTACACCGACCTCGAATACGACCTCGGCGTCGGCCGTCGGGGTTCGCGCCAGGCGGCTATTGCGGGGCTCGTTTGCCAGGTAACGGGCGCAGAGGCGGCCCTGGTCGTTAACAACAACGCCTCGGCGATGCTGCTGGGGTTGATGGAGTTCGCCACAGGCAAGCAGGTAATCGTTTCCCGGGGCGAGGCGGTCGAGATAGGCGGCGGGTTCCGCATACCCGACGTACTCCGGCACAGCGGTGCCGAGCTGGTCGAGGTCGGCACCACCAATCGAACTTACGTGCGCGACTTTGAGGAGGCCATTGCCGACCGTACCGGGGCCATTCTCGCCGTACATGCCAGCAACTTCCGCACCGTCGGGTTCACTCACGCACCTTCTATTCCCGAACTGGTCGAGCTGGGCAGACGGCGCGGCGTGCCGGTGTTGCACGACCTCGGTAGTGGCTGTTTGCTCGATACGACGGAATACGGCCTGGCGCACGAGCCCATGCCGCAAGAAAGCCTGGCCGCAGGTGTGGACCTGGCGTTCTTTTCCGGCGACAAGCTGCTCGGCGGGCCACAGTCCGGGATTATCGCGGGCACAACCGAGGCCGTCGGCAGGCTGGCAAGGCACCCGGTGGCCCGGGCTGTGCGCACCGACAAGATGTCACTGGCGGCCCTGGCCAGCACGCTGCTGCACTACCTGCGCGGTGAAGCGACCGAGAAGATCCCTGTATGGGCGATGATCGCCGCCAGCCGCGAGGGCATCGCAGAGAGAGCCAGGGCGTGGTGCAAAGAAATCGGAGCAGGGTCGGACGTTATCGAGACCCGCTCGACCATCGGCGGCGGCAGCCTGCCCGGCGAGACGCTCCCGTCTTTCGCCCTGGCTATCGACCCAGGACAGATTGCCGCATCTGCGCTGGTGGGCAGGCTCCGGTCCGTCGCCACGCCGGTGATCGCCCGCATTGAAAACGAGCGAGTATTGCTCGACCCGCGCACCGTGCCACCAACACAAGACGCCGCCCTCCTGGCCGGATTGGCCTCGGCCATGAGGAGCGACTAGCGTGGCCCGAGACCCGGATCAGCGACGGCCCAGCATCGTCGACCGCTTGTCGGTTCCGCAGGAGGTTCACCTGCGGCTGATGAGGGTGCGGCCCGCGCTGGTAAAACTCGATGCGTATCTACGCGATGCCAAGGGCGCGGGCTACCCCAGGGTACGCGTCATCCACGGTAAGAATGGCGGCATAATGAAGGCGGCCGTGCGCGAGCACATGACGGGCCATCCGCTGGTCAAGCGCTACTATGACGCCTCTCCGGCCGAGGGTAATGGCGGCGTCACGATAGCCGTAATGAAGTAGGGCACATGACGCTCTTCGAACACCAGGAAGAATCGACGCTCCGGAGCGAGGCTCCCCTCGCCGCGCGCATGCGCCCGCAGTCGTTCGAGGAGTTCTTCGGTCAGGACCATCTCGTCGGGCCGGAGCACGTGCTGCGACGAAGCATCGACGCCGACATGCTGCCCTCGATGATCCTCTGGGGGCCGCCGGGGTCGGGCAAGACGACACTTGCCCTGCTCATATCCGGCATGACGAAGGCCTACTTCGAGCCGATCAGCGCAGTAACTTCCGGCGTGGCCGATTTGCGCAGGGTGATAAAAGAGGCGCGGGACCGACTGGGCATGGACCGGCGGCGCACCGTACTGTTCGTGGACGAGATTCACCGCTTCAACAAGGCGCAGCAAGACGTTGTGCTGCCCCACGTCGAGTCGGGCGTGGTTACGTTGATTGGGGCGACGACCGAGAACCCGTCGTTCGAGGTGATCGGCCCCCTGCTCTCCCGCTCGCGTGTGTTCACGCTTAAGCCGCTATCTGACGAGCAGATCGGCGGCATTCTCGCCCGCGCCGTCGCCGATTCTGAGCGCGGCCTCGCTTCACTCAAACCTCGCTTTGACGACGATGCGAAGCGGGCGCTGGTGGCGTTCTCCGGCGGCGACGCGCGAGTCGCGCTAAACGCGCTGGACCTGGCGGTGTCCGCGGCCGAGCAGGGTGAGGACGGCACCCGGCACATAACGCTCCAATTGGTGGAAGAGACGATGCAGCGCCGGTCGCCCCGCTACGACAAGGCGGGCGACAACCACTACGACACCATCTCAGCGTTCATAAAGTCGGTGCGTGGCTCCGACCCGGACGCGGCCATCTACTGGCTGGCCCGCATGCTGGACGCCGGGGAGGACCTGATGTTCATCGCCCGCCGCATCGTCATCCTCGCCGCCGAAGACATCGGCCTGGCCGACCCGCAGGCCCTGTCCATCGCCATCGCCGCTCAGCAGGCCGCCCACTTCGTGGGCATGCCCGAGGCCCGCATTCCTCTGGCCGAGGCCGTCATCTACCTGGCCACGGCACCCAAGTCGAACTCCGCCTACAAGGCGATTGGAGCGGCACTAGCAGACGCAAAGAAGACGCCTAACGAACAAGTACCCCTGCACCTGCGCAACGCCGTCACAGGGCTGATGAAGGACGAGGGCTACGGCCAGGGCTACAAGTACTCGCACGACTTCGACGAGCACTTCAGCCCCATGGAGAACCTGCCCGAAAAGCTAAAGGGCCGCCACTACTACGACCCATCCGACCAGGGCGCCGAACGCGAAGCGGGGCAGCGCCACCGTGACCGCTGGGGCGAGTCGGACGACTCCTAGCCCTTGGCCACCACGTCGCGGAACCGCTCCATTGACGCCGTTAGCTCGGCGGGCGTGTCGCCGGGGAATAGCCAGAAGATGTTGCTCACGCCCGCTTCTTCGAAGCGCTTTACGTCGTCGGCTATCTGCCCGTCGCTGCCGGTGAAGGCCTTTCGCTCACCATCGACGGTCTCTGCTTCACGACCATAGGCACCGGCGTGGTAGGTGATCTTGATGTCGCCGGGGTCCCTCCCCGCCTCTCGGGCCAGGGCGTACAGCTTGTCCAGCGACGCCGTGAACCGCTCGAGAGTGTCGAGCGGGTTGGCCGGGCTGAAGCTGATGGGGTACCAGCCGTCGCCCAGTGTCGCCGCTCGCCGAATGGCCGGGGCGCTCTCGCCGCCTATCCAGATTGGCAGAGGCTTCTGCACGGGCTTGGGCTCGAACGCGACGTCTGCGAACGAGACGTGATCGCCGCTGAAACTCGGCGCGTCGGCTGTCCACAGCTCTCGGAAGGCGCGCAGGTACTCGTCGGTGACCCGGCCCCGCTCGGCAAACGGGGGCGCGTCTACGGCCTCGAACTCTTCGCGCATCCAGCCCACGCCTACCCCTACGACCAGGCGGCCCCCCGACAGCACGTCGATGCTGGAAAGCACCTTCGCCGTGTGCATCGGCGCCCTGTACGGCACGACCATAACGGAGGTGACCAGCCTGACGCTCGAGGTGGCAGCCGCCAGGTAGCTTATGGTCGTCAACTGCTCCAAAAAGCTGGTGCCGAACGGTGCCGACCCGTCTGCGGTATACGGGTAAATGGAGTCGAACGATGTGGGGACGACGATGTGGTCGGAGACGTAGGCGTGCGTGAAGCCCAGGCGTTCCCCGGCCTGAGCTATTGCCGTTATCGGCTCGGGAGTAGCCATGGGCCCGCTCATGGGAATGTCGAAACCGTGTCCTACCATTGTTTCACCTCGGCTTGGGGGTTCAGTTTGATCGGGGTACTTGCGGGGTATTTGCGGGGCATCAGGGTATGGATTGCCGCTTCGGAGGTCAATCATCGTCCGATTGGTCGGCTGCCCGCTCGTCCACGCGCCAGAGCCACGGCGCCACCTTGAAGACGTTGACGAGCAAAGCGCCCCCTACCACTACGACCAGAACCACGGCTCCTCCGATCGCGATGGTGATTGGCGCTCCGACCGCTGTCGCCATCGCTCCCATGTGGAAGCCGGAGACGCCCGTCAGCCCCCAGGTCGCGGTCTGGAAGCTCAACACCCGGCCCCTCATTTTGTTCGGCACCACGGTTTGGAGTAACGCCGACAGCATTGTTTCGTAGGCCATCGCGCCGCTGTACGCCACGGTAATTAGGATCAACGACAGCGGGAACCAGGGAGACAGCGCGAACAGCATCAAGAACGTGCCGAACATTCCCAGTCCGACGAGTGCCACGATCCCCTTGCGTCCAACCTGCCGGATGCTGGAGATCACGATAGTAGTGACCAGGGCCCCCGCCCCGGCGGCCGAGAGCAGATAACCCATGCCGGACGGGCCTACGTTCAGCGCACGCTCCGCCATTACAGGGAGTATGGATTCGTGCGACCAGACGAACACCTCTGCAACGATCGCCAGCAGCATGAGAGTGCGCACGGTGGGGGCGGTGAACACGTATCGCACGCCTTCCATAAACTCGCGCACGGGCGCCCCACCCTTGGCCGACGGTGGCGGTACTCCGCGCAGACCGAACAGCGACACCAGCGCCAGGCTGGCCACCACGGCGACGATGACGTAGGCCCAGGCGAAGCCGTATGCGGTGATGGTCAGACCCGCCGCGAGCGGCGCGAAAATGGTGACGAACTGGAGGGCAGCGAAATTGGCGGCAGTGGCTTTTAGGAGTTGTTCACGGCCGACCAGGTCGAGAGTGAGGGTGTTGCGGGCGGGAGCGCGAATGGAAATGGAGACCCCGTTCACGAAAGAAACCAACAGCAACTGCCACAGAGCCTCGGCTCCGAAGAAGAGCAAACTGGCCACAACTGCCGCGACAGCCAGGTCCATCACCGCGGCCAGGCCGACGAGGATCCGACGGTCGATGCGGTCTGCCATCACCCCGGCAACCAGGCTGAAGGCCATGATTCCGATGCCACTGGAACCCGCCATGGAGGCGGACCAGAAGGCCGAATCGGTCACCTCCAGGGCAAGTAACCCCTGGGACATGATCAGGATGACGGTCCCGGCGTCGGAGAAGACCGAGTTTAGCCAGAGGCGACGGAACCCGGGATGTGTAAAGACGAGCAGCATGGCGAAAAAATAGGCAGGCCGCACCCGACCTGCCTATCAAACAATCAAGTAGAGGTAGCGGGCTAGAAGGCCGCATACTCCTTGAACGTGCTCTCAACGACGTCGAGCGCATGGTCGATGTCGTCGGAGGTTATGCCGTAGTGAGTGACGAATCGCCAGCCAGCCGGGAGAGAGAGGGCTCGCACGCCGCGCTCATCGAGTTTTTGCAGTATCTCTGTCGGGTTTTTCGCCGAAACGTGACAGAAAACGAGGTTGGTCGGGTTGGCGTCCGGGTCGCATTCGATGCCGTCGATACCGGCTAGGCCGACCGACATTTTGCGGGCGTTGGCGTGGTCTTCGGCCAGCCGGTCGATCATCGTGTCCAGCGCCACCACACCGGCAGCAGCGATCACTCCGACCTGGCGCATCCCGCCGCCCAGGGCCTTGCGCCACTTGCGCACCTTTTCAATGTCTTTGTGGTTGCCGACGACCACCGAGCCGACCGGGCAGGCCAGGCCTTTAGACAGGCAAAACGAGACCGTATCTGCGTCTTTTACCAGCTCGGCGACCGGGGTCTCCAGTGCAACGGCGGCGTTGAACAGGCGGGCGCCATCGATGTGGAACTTGATTTCGTAATCCTTGGCCACTGCGGCCACGCTGGCGACCTCTTCGGCCGTCAGGGGCGTCCCACCCGCCTGGTTGTGGGTGTTCTCCATACCGATGAGCTTTGTCGGCGGGTAGTGAATGTTGTCCGGTCTGACGGCTGCCCGAACCTCGTCCGGGTCCATCATGCCTCGAGCGTCATTGCGAACCGTCTGCACCGGGATGCCGCCGAGAGCCGAGTGGGCTCCCGCCTCGGCGTTGAACATGTGCGACTTGTCGCCCACGAGCATTTCGTCGCCGCGGCCACAGTGCGCCAAACCGGCGGCGATGTTGCCCATCGTCCCACTGGCCACGAACGTGGCGTCTTCCTTGCCCAGCAGCGCGGCAGACATCGCCTCCAGTTTGTTGACGGTGGGGTCGTCCCCGAACACGTCGTCGCCCAACTCTGCCTCGAACATGGCCTGTCGCATCTCGGGGCTGGGGTGAGTAACGGTGTCGCTTCGCAGGTCGATGACTCTGACGCCGTCGGCACTGCCACTGGAAGTCTGTTCAGTATTGGATGCGTATCCGCCTCGCATGCCTGTCCTCTCCTGTACGGTGGGGTAAATCGG
>Ga0114996_10001145_pt1 | contig 36034 bp, 38 predicted proteins | sample ArcticOcean_MG_C_4_FD_87039 | JGI IMG/M metagenome (GOLD analysis project Ga0114996, IMG submission 87039) | Marine microbial communities from western Arctic Ocean - ArcticOcean_MG_CB4_134 | ecosystem: Environmental > Aquatic > Marine > Oceanic | place: Arctic Ocean: Canada Basin | collected... | reverse complement strand
TCGCAGGTGGACACACGTTTGGCAAGACGCACGGTGCAGGTGATGCGGGCCAGGTAGGCGCCGAACCTGAGGGCGCGAGCATCGAGGAGCAGGGTCTTGGCTGGAAGAACAGCCAGGGCAGCGGCAAGGGCGTCGATACGATCACGAGTGGGCTGGAAGGCGCCTGGACACCCACCCCGATTACCTGGGACAACAGCTTTTTCGAAACACTGTTCGCTTACGACTGGGATCTGACGAAGAGTCCCGCCGGTGCACAGCAGTGGATTCCAACGGATCCTGCGGCAACCACCGTGCCGGATGCCCACGATCCATCCAAGAAGCACACTCCAATTATGCTTACGACGGACCTTGCGTTGCGGATGGACCCGGCCTATGGAAAGATCTCGAAGCGCTTTCTCGAGAATCCGGACCAGTTCGCCGATGCGTTCGCACGCGCGTGGTTCAAGCTGACGCACCGCGATATGGGTCCGCTCTCGCGATATCTGGGAGCTGAAGTGCCGACCGAGGAGCTGATCTGGCAGGATCCCGTTCCTGCAGTTGATCACGAGTTGATCGGTGACAAAGACATCGCAGATCTGAAGGCGAAGATCCTTTCGTCAGGTCTGTCCGTTTCGCAACTGGTGTCCACTGCGTGGGGCTCAGCAGCGACGTTCCGCGGCACGGACAAGCGCGGTGGGGCGAACGGGGCACGGATTCGATTGGCGCCGCAGAAGGACTGGGCAGTCAACAACCCGGCGGAACTGGGCAATGTGCTGAAGACGCTGGAGAAGGTTCAGGCAGATTTTGGGAAGAAAGTATCCCTAGCGGACGTGATCGTTCTGGGCGGGTGTGCAGCCATCGAGCAAGCCGCCAAGAACGCAGGCTACGACGTGCAGGTTCCATTTTCACCGGGACGAACGGATGCAACGCAGGATCAGACCGATGCAGAGTCGTTTGCGATGCTGGAACCGACTGCTGACGGGTTCCGAAATTACATCGCAGATGGACGCAAGGGGCGTGCGGAAGAGCTGCTGCTGGATAAGGCGCACCTGTTGACGCTGTCAGCTCCGGAGATGACGGTGCTGATCGGTGGTTTGCGTGCTCTGAACGCCAATACCGGACAGTCTGAGCTCGGCGTGTTCACCGAACGGTCTGAGACGTTGACGAATGATTTCTTCGTGAATCTACTGGATATGGGTACTGATTGGCAGGCCGCATCCGAAGGGGTGTTCGAGGGTAAGGATCGTTCGAGTGGTGACGTCAAGTGGACGGCGACCGCCGTAGATCTGGTCTTCGGTTCGAACTCTCAGCTCCGGGCCGTCGCAGAAGCCTACGCGTGTCAGGATTCGCAGGAGGCATTCGTAGGTGACTTCGTAGCCGCGTGGAACAAGGTGATGAATCTGGATCGCTTCGACCTCGACTGATTTGGTAGTTCTCTTCTGGATGACCAGTTGCGGTAAACTGGACACCAGGGCATGAAAAAAGACGCACCGTACGAGCGATATGACTCGTGCGGTGCGTCTTTTTATTTTGGTTTCTATCTCAGACTGGGGAGGTCACATTCCAGTGAGAAATGCCGTAGTGCTCAACACGGAAGTAATCACTGCATACACCTTCCAATGTTCGTTTCGCAACTATGCTGTTCAGGCCGTGTCTTTGACATAGCGCTCGTCTCCAACTTCCTCCTGCAACCGGTGCATCTCATCCTTCAATGTTTCGACGGTCGCAGCGTAGGCCGGATCGCTGTAGACGTTGTTCAGTTCGTGCGGGTCCTTCCGAAGATCAAACAATTCCCATTCGGGCTCGTACGTTTCATCAATTGTGCCCGCTTGCCCAAGCGCATCTGAGTAGTAGTAGATGAGTTTGTGAGTTTCTGTCCGAATACCGTAGTGCGCATAAACGTTGTGATGCGATTTGTGCATCCAGTAGCGATAGTACATGGCCTTTCGCCAGTCCGGCGGCGTATCACCCTTCAGAATTTCACGAAAACTTCGACCCTGGAAGTCAGATGGAATCTGCACGCCCGCCAGATCCAGAAAGAGAGAAGCGAAGTCGACGTTGAGTAGCATGTCATCGTTGACCGAACCGGGCTGAACCTCCTTCGGGTATCGAAGAATGAAGGGCATGCGCAGAGATTCTTCGTACATGAACCGCTTGTCATACCAGCCATGATCTCCGAGGAAGAATCCCTGGTCGGAGGTATAGATGATCAGGGTGTTCTCAGTCAATCCCTCTTCATCCAGGAAGTCCAGCACGCGCCCGACATTGTCATCGATGCTGGCCACAACCCGGAGGTAGTCTTTGATGTAGCGCTGATACGCCCACTCTCGCAATTCCTTTTCAGGCATCTCCTTGGGGATTTCGCATTTGAGATCTGTGGGTGTCATATGCACCCCTACACGCATTTCGGCGGCGGCTGCTGCGGATGAACGGTTTTCGTATTGATCGTGCAACGTTTCCGGTTCGGGAACGTCTTCGTTCAAATACATGTCTGCGTGCTTTTCATCCGGATACCAGGGCCTATGGGGGGCCTTGTGATGATAGAGCAAACAGAACGGTCGGTCTCGATCCCGATCCTTCAGAAAGTCGAGGGACATATCGGTGATCAGATCGGTCACATAGCCGGGTACCGTTCGTTTCGTGCCGCCGTTGGGGCCTTTGAAGATGAATTCCGGATTGTGATAGCGCCCCTGGCCCGGCAATACAGCCCAGTCGTCGAACCCGGTCGGGCAGTGATCTGGACCGGTGCCGAGATGCCACTTGCCGAAGATGCCGGTCTGATAGCCATTGTCCTGGAGAAGCTTGGGGAACGTCTGCAGTCGGTTGTCCATCGGCGTCGCGAGCGTCGTTACCTCGTTTACGTGGTTGTATGTTCCGGTGAGGATCGCTGCGCGACTGGGCGTGCAAATGGCATTGGTGCAGAAGCAATTGTCGAAACGCATCCCGCCATTGGCAATGCGATCCAGATTCGGCGTCTGGTTGATCCGACTTCCATAACAACTCATTGCGTGTGACGCGTGATCGTCGGACATGATGAAGACGATGTTGGGGCGAGGTTTGTTCATGCTTCGCAATTCCTTTTAATTCCAGGGTAATGAAATGACTCGGCCTCGGTGTCCAGGGTCTGTTGGCGGAATCCCTCCCGGTGTTCTACTGAGTGGATTGAGGGATTTTCGTCATCCTCACTCGATTCCAATCCGCTTGCCCAACCCGTCCGGCATCATTTCCGCAAAAAGTCCGCTCAACTCAGAACCAAATGGTGTGGCACCAATGGAGGCACTGAAGCCGCCATCCACGGCCAGCGTGTGTCCTGTTATGAAGCTGCCTGCCCCCGATGCCAGGAGAAGCAACGCTCCTGCCAGTTCCTCGGGACGCCCAACCCGTGCCATGGCCGACTGGCTCTCCACACGTTCCCTGAACGGAGGCGTATCCAGGAGCGCCTCGGTCATCTCGCTGGGAAAATATCCGGGTGCAATCGCGTTCACACGCACGCCACGGTTTGACCAGCTGCACGCGAGGACGCGGGTCATATTGATCACGCCGGCCTTCGACGCGTGATAGGCGACAGGGTAATCGGCCTGTCCCGATAGACCCAGAATTGACGCAATGTTGATGATCGACCCGCCCTTCCCGTCGCTCAGCATCTCAGTTCCCACCTCACGGCAACAATGCCATACACCCGTGAGATTGACCTTGATCACCTGCTCAAACACATCGTGCGGCACCTTCTCCGGCATCATTCCCCCATCTGCTGCCGTACCCGCATTGCAGACGAGAATGTCCGGGCGACCAAATGTCTCTTTCGTCACCGCGAGAGCCTTTTGCACTTGTTCGACATCGGTCACATCACAGACCACGGACGCAGCAGTGCCTCCCGAGCTCTCGATCTCGGTCTGGACCTGTTTCAAGTTCTCTTCCCGACGTGCGGTGAGGACCACATTGGCCCCTCGTTCCGCAAGCGTCCTGGCAAACATAGCGCCAAGCCCGGAGGACGCTCCCGTTACAATTGCCGTTTTTCCGCTGACATCAAAAAGCGAATCGTGCGTAGCCATTTATGATATCCCTTCTATCCCTGCTATAGATGAATGATGCTGCCACATCTCGACCTTCGTGCCCCCGTCTGTACGGTGCATTCCTTCTTGTCGTTCTACATAGTGTATTGAGGAATCTTCATCAGTTCGCCGTCTTTGAGAGCGGATTCGTGCGCAACGATCCCGCTGACGGTCATGTTAAGCGATTGTGCGATATCCACCAGGGGGGTGCGGTCCAGGAGTATCGCCTCGACGAATTCGTTCATCAGATAGCCATGTGAGCCGCCGTGACCACCGGCTGCGACTCCGGGTGGAAGTGGGGGACGTGAGATAGTCGGCGGGACATCGTCCTTATTAACACTTTGGAACTTGCCGTAGAATGTGCCCTTCTCAGTACGAATCCGTCCTCTTTCTCCGCCCGCACCCGGCGTGTCCCAACTTACCGCCATGCGAGCCATGCCGCCTTCGCTGGTGCGGAACAGCGCGACTTCGGTGCCGAATGGGTTTCCAAACCGATTGTTTTCCGGCTTCAGGTGCTCGATCGTGGATCGCATCCCCATACAGGAGACTTCGGTGAAACTTCCGCCCGTTACACCTATATAGTACGCGTTGGAGTGCGTGGGATACCACTGCGGGGGCAGACCCGTGCGCCATCCCTCGTGTGCACCCAGGGGTGTTCCGAAATAGTGCCAGTACTCGCCTTCGGCGTAAATCACCTTGCCCAGATCCCCGGCTCGGTACAGCTCCCGCATGGAATAAAGATCTTCGTGGAAGTAGGATGTTTCGAACATCATATACTGGCGGTCTGCGGCTTTGTAGGCATCGAAGAGCCTCTCCGCATCCTCCAGTGACCCAAAGACGGCCGGTACGGCAGAGGCTACATGCTTGCCCGCTTCGAGCGCGGCAATGGCTAACCGTGCGTGGCTCGGCGCATCGGTGGCCACGAAGACCGCTTCCAGGGAATCGTCTTCGAGGAGGTCTTCACACGAAGCGTACGTCTTTTCGCAGCGGCACAACCTGGCCAGTTCTGCACACTTGTCCGGGTCCAGATCCGCAACCGCGCCAACGGTTACATTCGGATGGTCCTGAAAATGGAACGCAGCTCCGAACCCGCATACACCATAGCCTGCGATCCCCACCCGAATCTTTCGATCGGAAACGGGCTCCCAGTTCTTTGATGCGTCTTCATCTGTGACCGTTTCTTCGAATCCCTGGATCACGGTTGGTACGGCATCGGCCTTATCGGGTTCGCGGTTCGCTGCGCTACCTGTACTGTTTCCTGTCGGTGTCATCATTTCCTCCTGCGTTCTGACTTTGGTAATTCCAGATCGGGTTGAAGGCGCTTACCGCCAGTGAGCCTGCTGCATTCGCCACTCGGCCGGTTTTGCGTGAAGATGACCGGAGGTTTGAGAGATGCTTCCAACGGATTTCAACTGGTTGCGTCAGTATTCGATTTCCAGGCAAACACATTCGCTCGGTCCTGGAAGACGGTGGAAGCTATTGGATTCAATACAAGTCGAAAAAAGACTCGATCACTGCATTGTCCCGCCAATTCTCACGGGATGCGTTCACTTTCATAATGCGAGCTGGCACCGCATGAGCGTTGCTTCCGAACCAAAGTAGAGCACGCCGTCCGGGGTCACGAAGAATCCGTGTGCGCCGCGCTTACCCGGACTTCCGATGCTCGGGTGACGCGCCAGGATGCGGGCACTGTTGTCCGCCGGGTCGATGCAGTACACGGCATCGTCCCCAAGACCCACGATGAGGCCCCCGGGGCCTACTGGCTCGCGGTTCAGAGTTGGAAAGCGCAGGTTCTTGACCGGCAAATCACCCGTGAAAACGGTTGACCGCGCTTTGGGGTCGAAAACGTAATACGTTTCTCCCGCCAGCCCATAGATCAGCCCGTTGCGTCCCCTCACCGCGCGCCCGTAATTCTGGGTGCCCGGGACCGGATCCGCGCGGAATACCATTTCCTCGTTCGCCGTGTCCCACAGGAACACGCAGGCTGATGTTTCGGTGGGAATGGCGCTGCTTCCTCCGCGGATCGATGTGGTGCAGAAGAGTTCACCTGTCTCGGGCACCGGTGCAACGTATTCGAGGCTCTGGTTGGCGATCGGCGTTGGCCACACTTTCATGGATTCGTCCCCGGGGTTCACACGCATCAGCGTTCCTCCGAGTCGGCCCTTCGCTGGTTCCGTTCCCGTGTAGAGCATCCCGTCCGGTCCCAGGCACCACTGGATTGGTCGTTCCTGACCTTCCACCCGGCCCAGGCATCGGGGGTTCACACCATCTTCGATGGGTTGGTCCGGATCCAGCACGTCCACGTAGGCTCCCATGTAGCTGCTTAGAAACAGTCCCTCAGGCAAATCTATGGTGTCATACACCTGGCAGTGGCCCGATCCGAGCACGCCCAGATCCGTCATCGCTTTGGTATCGGTATCATAGTAGAAGGACCTGCCCGGAAGCGCGCAGGAGCCGTAGATGTTTCCTTTACGCTCGCAGGAAACACTGTAGACCCACGCGCGTTTCCCGCGGTAGTCTGTCTTGATCCGGGTGACCTCGTCCGTTCCACGGTCCGTGAGTGTCAGGTGTCCCGTGTCGTCGATCGTCCCAACCTGCTTGTCCCCAGCCAGCAATGGTGGCCGAGTCCTGGCTGGCGCTGTTTTACCGATCACGATGCTGTCCGGCAGACACAGGAAGGTTTGATCGTCCGCCTTGCCGTAGACCTGTCCGTCCTCGGCTGTCCACACGTTCGAGGTCCCCTGAAGCGTGTTGAGCGGCGCAGGCAGGATCTGCTTCCTGTCCCCGGTCTCCGGAGTGTAGGACCAGAGTTCTTTGTGGTGAAGGCCCACGGGGCAATAGACGACATTGTCGTCGCTCACGGCTACCGAAGGGAAGATGTAAAACTGCAGCTCGTCGTCGGCTATTCGACCAATATTTTCGACTGCTCCAGTGTTCGTGTCGCAGCAGACGAGGGTTGCATTGGGATAGGACCCCACATAGAACTTTCCGTCCAGTCCCTGAGCGCCTGCGCTATAGTAGTTGGCCGGCTCTGCGGCGATACCCAGGTTCTCGAGTTTCCGTGTTTGGATGTCATACCGGAAGAACCTTCCGGGGTTTCCCGCATAGACGTAGACGTTTCCGTCTGCCCCTTTCGTGATGGTGATCTTTCCCTCGCCGTATTCACTCAGGTCGAGGTGCAGGACCTCTCCCGTGTCTGTACGAACACCCACCAGGGCCGTGCTGTTTAGAACAGTCTCCAGGTACGCAGCCCAGGCGATGTGGTAGCCGTCCGGGTCCTGCGTGACGAAACTGAAGCTCAGTTCCCGCATCCGAACGGGTTCACCCAAAACTTCAAAGTCGTGTGTGCTGTTGTCATCGGACATGTGTGTTATCTCCATGGCTGTCGCAGACCTTCAGGGTCCGCCGTTGACTCTTCCGGATTGAGCATTGGTCATACATCAGTTGCAAAGGTTTGCAGGTGTAATTTAAGTACGGCGGCAGGTAGCACAACCGATTCCAGCGGCCTTTGCTGCGAGTCGGGTTTCGAGCTACAGGCCCAAGGCGTCACTCGACGAGGAGCCAGGCCTGAGTAGGGCATGCGGATTCTCAACCACGTGAATTCCTTAAGTCTAGAAAGACCGCTTTGCGCTGAGCGATGTATCCCAGCGGTGGGATATCAGATCATCGATGACTGCCTGCCTGGCTGTATCCGTCCCGATTCGGTTGAGTGCCTGAACCGCCAGGAATCCTACCTGATCGAATGGATTCCGCAGCGACTCGATGAGGGCGTCCTCCGAATCTGCTGCTCGATGCCCCAGCCTGGCAAGAGCTATGGCGGCGGTGACATTCACTGCGTTGCGAATGGTCCAACCCCAGTTCTTTTCCTCGTCCCAATCCGGGGAGTCCGCGCCAAGAAGTCGGCCTAGCGATTCTGCTGGGGCACCGTTCCCGATAGCACCCAGTGAATTCGCGGCCACTCGGATGACGTAATGTGACTGGTCTTTCAACGCTGCTTCGAGGGACGGGACGGCCGCTGCTGCATCTGAGCCCATTTCTCCCAGGGCGAAGGCCGCGTTCAGGCGGGTCCATTCGAAAGGAGATTCCAGGAGTTTCGTAAGAGGTTCGACTGCTGGTGCACCAATGGCTCCCAGTGCATAAGCGGCATCGTGCAACCAGATCCACCGGAAATCATGGTCGGGCGGATTTTCGCCGCGGCTGACTTGCTCGCCAGCCTTATCGAGCACCTGGCACAGAGCCTCCACTGCTGGATCGGCGATGGCCACAAGCGTGTATATCGCTGCAGTACGCAGCGCCTGGTGCGCGTTTTGCAGCATGTCGATAAGCGCCGGAATCGCCTCCGCTTCATCAGGGCCGGCTTTAGCCAGCTCCTTAAGGGCACTCAGTTTTTCTTCGACTGAGACCTCACCCGCCAGGGTTTGGATATGGCGCGATATTTTCTTCGGCTTTTCAGGAGACGATACCGATACGGACTTCTTGCCGCGGTGCCAGTTCCACATAGACTGCCACGCAGGCTCCAGGTCGTATGGCGCCGCGAGGTCTTTGGGCGGGCACCACTCGCTATTCTCGGTATCCCAACTTGGATGTTGAGGCTCCTCTGCTCGCATGAAGATGAATTTGATCATGTTGCGTCGACGGTTCAACAAATTCACCCCCGCCGAATGACCGATGTCGAAGTGGGACAGAAAGACGAGCCCTGCATCCCCGTGGACCGGACGTACGCGATCGCGATCTTCATCAGTGAATGTGTCGTGATACTGGGTACCTGGAAGGACATGGGTCGGTCCTATTTCGACAGGTGTATCGTGGGAGTAATACATGATGCGCGCATAGCGGGTGCGGTGAGATCGCGGCTGGCTGGACGGGCTATACTGGTCCTGGTGACAGTTGTTGAAGACTTTCTCCGTCACCTCCTCTTTCGAGAGGGGGTCCTCCCCTGGCGGCAGCATGTGCCAGTAGCGATGGGGATGTATGAGGTAGTTTTCACCCAGAACACTGATGAGGCCACCGCGAACTTCCGGGCTCCCGAGTATCAAATCCAGTTCCGGAATCCGAGGTATTATGTTGTTCCCGGGATTGAATTCGTTTTTGTCGATAAAGTCGAATTTCTCATCGATCATCCGATGGACTTCATTGGGAACGCTGGGACGGAGAATGACGTACCCATTGGCGATGTACTCGCGCATCTGCTCGTCGTTGAGCAAAATGGGTTCAGGTGAATTCGGCTGCATGGTATTTCTCCCTCAGGATGTTCGTTTGACATCTGGTTGGGCTTGTTTTGTCTGTAGTGACCTATCGGATCTCGTGACTTCTCCTATTCCTCCGGGTCCCAGCAAGACCTGAAGCGAACGTTGGTTCTTCATCGAGTAAGCCGCACCCTCCTCCATCTTCATTTGGCTTCGATCAGGATTGTGTGCGTTTTTTCCAGTGCAGGGCGAACTGTTGGCCCCAGGGATCCTCTCGCCATGCGGTGTCGTCCGGGGTTTGCAGCAGTTCAGGAGGGTGGTGTTCAACACCGTTGCGCACGACACATTCGATGTCGGGCCGATCGGGAATGCCCCGCGTCAGGTCACCGCGGACGATGGCAATGTCGGCTGCGCTCCCTTTTTTCAAATGGCCCAACTCGGGTCGCTCGAGGAAATCGGCCGCTGCTGAAGTGGCGGCACGCAGCGCGTCGACAGGTGCCAGCCCAGCTTCAACCAACAGCGAGAGTTCTCGCCAGAGGCTCTGGCCTGGGAGGATGCCTCCACAGGGCGTGTCGCTGCCAGCAAGTACCGGTACATTCCGTTCGAGCAGCAGCCCCTGAAAGCGCTGTGCCGCGTCCATTGCTCGGGCCCAGGTGACTCCGAGTGCCGCATTGGGCTCAGCGGAAGACCATCTGAATAAATCCGCGGGCATGTATCGACGCTCTTCCGGGTAGGGTCCCACTTCCTGACGCATCCGCCACTGACTGTCCCAGTAGGCCAGCGTCGGCGTTGACACCATGCCCAACTCGGCGATTGCATCGGCGACCTGCTGCTGCCGATCCCAGGTGTGGGTGAATTCCGGGTGGCCCCAGATGGAGAGCCAGCCAGGGGGATGGTCCGGCCAGACGTCGGCGAGGATGCCGTCGAGGTGAAAGAATTCATCGACACCTGCGCGGCCAGCGACTAGGACGCCGTGCGGCAGGCAGTGCATGGAGACCTTCAAGTTGGCAGAGTGGCTTGCCTGGACCATTGGCGCGATCCATTCCGCGGAGATGCTGGCGTAGAGCTTGATTCCATCTACGCCGGCAGCGGCGGTGTCGCGGACGGCTGTGACGGCAGATTCTGTATCGGTGATTGCGCGAGCGACCAGGAGGTGTCCGGGCGGATTGCCGTCGAGAAGCGGGCCCATACAAAGGATGCGCGGCCAGTTCTGGGACGGCCATTCTTCGCGGCACTGAAGAATCCACCGGAGGTCGTTGCCGGTATCCCGGACAGTGGTCACTCCATAGGCAAGGAAGACCGACCCTTGCCAGTGCATAAAATGGATGTGGGTGTCGATCAGGCCAGGGATGAGCGTGCAACCTGGATGCCGGTGTATCGGGAGGTCGCTCGGGAGTTTTGCAAGGGACACGACACCGGAGATGGTGTCGTCCTTGACAAGCACTGCATGGTCGTGGAGGATTCGGTCGCCGTCGTAGATCCGGTCTGCAATATAGGCCCGGGTGGGATTCACAGGTTTGTGACCTTTTTCATCTGCCATAGCACGCCTCATGTTGTCCAGCGGGACGCTTTCATATCTCGTCCCAGGTAAAAAGGGCATCCTTCAAGTTTCCGAAGTATGCCCTCCAAACCCAGGTCCCACAAGGAGCTCCGGACCTAAATTTATGTTTTGCTTTCATGCAATAAATGTCCGGCATAGTATCCAAGATTTTCACTAAAAGCCAGCCTACATGCTAGCGGTCGGCTGGAGTGTCTGGTGAGGTCATAATACCTTTCGATATTAAGAACTCATCTGGAACATCTGCTTTTTTTCGGGCTACGATGGCAAAGTAATAAAGTGGTTCTCCATCAATGGACAGCCTGTGTCTATACAGCTCTATGTGATAAACATCCAGAAATTTCGAGAAAGCCAATTCCCGAATCATTTTTGAGAACCCGGATTCATCACTGATATCAAAGAAGGATTGTTTAATATTGAATGCCACCCACCCCTCTGGCTTGATGATGTTATATGCCTCGATAAATGCCCTGGCTGGGATATCTCCAAATCCCAGGGCAGCGACAGTTACCATGCAATCACACTGCCATGATGCGATATCATCTTTCCTGTCTTTATCCAGGTTGGAAAAGTCTTCGACATAATACTCATCATACAAACCCGGTCTATCACGAATGGTAGCTTCGTATGCTTCTGGTATAATATCCACGCCAATCAAGCGAGATATACCGTGTTTTTTTAGTTCTTCGCCCATCATGCCGTTTCCCGCCCCCAAATCCAGCACTCGTAATTCCGTAAATTTATCGCCAGATTGCCTAACAGCAGACTCAAGAATGGTTGCTACTTTGACAGGGGATGTGCACTTTAGGCGATCATAAAATATCTGTTCATACAGGCCTGGTATCTGGTAAATCTCATCGTAGTCATGAAATCTGATTTTACGGTGCCCACCTGATCCCTCGAGATAGAAATAGGATTCGTCCTGATCAAGATTGGTAGATTCGAGTTTTGGAAACTGTATTCTGTGTCGTTTTAACATGCCTACTCCTATTTCAGATTGATGATAATTGGCTCGACGTCTGCACTCACGTTTTGCGCTTGTAGCAAGCAATTACGTGCAATGCCTGGTTTGGTGATTATCTCAGAACTTGTTTGCCCAAGATCTTGTTCCTTGCACGATCATCTCAACGGACACGGTCCCGACGAACAGGGCAGTGATGCGTCCGGCGATCTCGAGATACTTCTGGTTCAAGGGTTCAGTAGCACGAGAAGCAACACAGAGGATCGCATCTGTCATTCCATTTCTTTCGGCGAGCCAAGTGGATAACCCGCAGCGCACAAAGACCACGAAACCTGGACAAACTCAACCCAAGTTCACTTTATTGCACCTCATAGTTGAATCTGCGACCTCTTATTCTAATGAATTCTGATCGTCAGGAGTTTCTTGGCCACCCAAGGTCCATAGCTCACGCCCTGACTTGAGGATTTTCTTGTTGATCTTTACATCGTCAACGCCCTCCGCTTCGGCGATTGAGAGGAGTTCTGCGACGTCCTCGGGGCTTCCATCGCAGAACCCGATGGGACGAGGATTGTTGGGTTGATTGAGTTGAACTTTGAACTCGCCGTGGTCCCAGCGTGTCTGCGTGGAGTTGTTGTAGGGATGAATCATTTGGGTGATGTATTCCTAAATCAAGAGGATGGACAGGTTGGAATGTCAGATTGAGTTCCGATATCTCGCGCAACCTGCGCGAGATATTCAGATTTATTGTGGACGAGATAGAACTGCCTCACGCGCCAGATGTTCGGTACGGGAAAACCCGTTTGTTCCCGGGAAGGCGTCCTCCAGGCCCGTGTTATTGCATTTGTTTGACGGGCTCTAACGGCTGAATTCGTACCATTGTTGTTTTGAGCGTGCGTGAAGCCTTCCAGAGATCGACTGCGCGCTGTGCATTGAGCCAGAACTCCGGTGTGTTGCCAAACAAGCACGAGAGCCGGAGTGCCATTTCGGGGCTCACAGCCCGACGCTCCCTGAGCAACTCGTTGACTGTTTGGCGCGACACGCCCAGTGCTTCTGCAAGGCGCTTTACCGTAAGCCCATAGTCTGGTAGAAACTCTTCCCGAAGCATTTTGCCCGGATGCGTCGGACAAATCGTCCTTTCCCTTGTATTTGGAATACTCATTGCCCTCCTCCGCTCAATGATTATCTGTGAATTCGATACCAAAGGATCGCCATCAATGAGACAGAGGCGGATACGCCACTGATCATTGACCGAGATCGAAAACTGCCCCCTTCAGATCCCGTGCAAGTTTACGAAGTCGATTGCCTGCGGGGATCTTCAAGTCGTCGGGCTCGTCGCTAAATCAATATATTGAAACTTACGTATTGCACGTCTGGTGATATCGCGGATACCGTCTCGATTTGCCTATCCACGAACGTATTAATTATCACACGAATGTACTGTGTCACGTGACAATTGTCAAAGGCAATCGTCGAAAAATCTGCTTAAAACGCACGTAGGTTGCGGGCATTCGGTGCGAGACTTACCCCATCAAGCGGTTACTTCAGCAGGAGGCGTGACAGGCGATCTGGCTGTTTGAGGTAGATGTTAAGGTGTGATGCGTTTTGAAATAGTGGACGTATCAAGAATTCATATATATTGCGGGTGTATTTGCTGTAACCAGCGATTTGTCAGTGAAAAAATTCAGCAGAAAACAGGGGGCGTGATGTCCTCCCGGGCCTCCTCCGTGTGACAATGGCCTGAAAGAGATTCTGGCCAAGCAGCGAAACTATATCCTGAATCGAGTGAATGCGTGTTCTGCGAATCCTATCTCCAAACGATGATCGACGGTGCTGAATCTGTTCGCCTTCTCCTGCCCGAGATCAGCCAAGCTGCCGAATCCGCCGCTTCTCGGCTCATCGGTGGTGGCGACCTGTACATTGCCAGCAGCAGACCCGATTTCATGTCCGAGGGTTACGTCCGTTCGGGTGGCATGATGATGATGCAGGAATGCACATCCAGTACACCAAAGCAGGGCGATGTTGTAATTGCCGGCTGGTCCGACACGGAATCAGATGCAGACCGGCGTCTGATCTCCCGCCTCGTGGAAACCGGGGCGTTCGTGATCGGCATCGGTCCCGAAGCGAAACAGTTCTCCCGGAATCTGGACGTGTTTCTGCACAGCGATCCACCCTGTCCCGAGATCGTCCTTGGGCACCTGAACAACGAATCTTACCCACTCATATCATTGCAGAATCTAATCCTGCTCTGGACGTTCACAGCAGAACTCGTTGCCGCTATGACACGGGAAGGCCAGATGCCGGTGATGTACCAGAGTGTGCTCACGGAGGGGGCGCGTGAGCGAAATACATCCTTCGGAAGTCACCGATTCCACGCGACACACGATGTTCCGTCCATTTCTCCAGGGCGGCTGGGTGGCGCTTATCTGGACAGGATCTCGACCTGTTTGACATCCCTGCATCACGAAGCCCCCGCAGTTGCCCGTGCAGCCGCTGCTGCGGTCGAAGTATTGAAGAACGACAGGCACATCCATGCCTTTCTCATTGCACACTTCCCGGTCCACCAGGCCGGCGCTCCCGGAGACCCAGGGTATATGACAACCCTTGATACCTTCACGGGCGAAACACCCGATGTCGCCGAGCTCGAACGCAAGCTCGGCCCAGGCGACCTCTTCTTCTTCCTTGGTTATTACCGACGTCCGAACGCGGCCTATGAAGTTGCACGCAGGCGTCAATGTACGATCGTCGAAATAATTGCCGGCGCCCGCGAACCTGCCTCAGTTGGTCATGAACCCGACTACAAAATCGACCCCGGCTGGGAATACACCGACTCTCTTGTCGATGTGCCTGGTTACGACGTCCGCATTCTCCCCGCCTCGGGTATTCTCCAGGCTGCAGTTTACTGGTCTGTTATTGGTCAGATCACCGAAAGGCTTGGCGCGTCCGAGACCAACTGAGTCGCCGGCGAGGGGCTTCTATGAGGCGCGTTCAACTGCGGTCCTGTTTGACCCGTCCAGACTAAGCCGTGAGCGCTTCACTCACGCGGTGCACATCTCCGTGAAGCCAATCAGATAGCCGTTGTTCTTTGTTCCCCGCCCGCATCGCTTGGCAGGGAGTGTCACCCTCCGGAGTTGTCTTATCCTGCGATGTCAGGGTGCAATTACGGAACATCAACCCACCTATCAATCGTGATAATCGAGGCGATTGTTAGGTTACATCCTTCACCCATACTCCTATCCGATGAGAGGGATTCCGGCTATGGATACAATCATTCCGTTGATCAGCAACCGCTCGAAGGGTCCACTGGGTCTGGTACATCTTCCAAGGCTGTGGCTGAAGATGCGCCTGGCTGCGAAGGGAAAGCTTAAGGAGGGATATCGCGCAGGAAAAGGAGGTCTTGACGGTGCGCTGCTCGAAGCGCTTGGCTTGAGTTTGGATGCCACGACTTCGTTCGTTGCCGGGTCTCAACCGACCTATCTCGCTTTCGAGGCCTGGGTCAAGGAGCAAGCAGAGCCTGATCGCCTTACACCGGAAGCGATCGACCGGTTCAATCAGCGGGTACTGTTGTTCCCAAAGCCCGAACCCGAACGGTCGGAGATGCTCGATTTGCTAGGTCTGCCGAAGGACGATACGGTGTGGATTGCTTCAGATCTTAATGACTTGGATGACTGGCAGGGCTTCCATTTGGAGTTGCTTGACGAGTGACCAGGCGGTTCACGCACACTTTGCCAGATGGAGATTCGCTACTATCGGACGTTCACCTACCCCATCTTAGTGGGACGCCGGGGAACCCAGTTGTAGAAGTCGCATTGGAGCTGGCTCATTGGGTATATAGACTTGTGTAGAAAGAGAAGGCTGTCCACAACAGCCCTGACCTTGAATATTCACTCGCCAGCGTGTAGCTTTTAGGCTACATTTGATTTATGAACGAAGCTGTGCCCAGATCACTGGAGGAATATCTCACTGTTGAGGGAAGAAGTCCCTTCAGCGAGTGGATCGACGGGTTGAGAGATCGCAGGGCCCGCGCTCGAGTTCGTGTAAGATTGGACCGCCTGAGTCTTGGGAACTTTGGCGATTGCCGTTCTCTTGGCGGTGCTCTTCACGAATTAGGGGTTGACTATGGTCCCGGATACCGCGTCTACTTCGGGGAAACTGGGAACCGGATTGTTCTGCTCCTGACCGGCGGAACTAAGGGGACACAGCAACACGACATTGATCAGGCTCAAACCTACTGGGCCGACTACAGGAGTCGAGCGTGATGAGCACGGTATCGAGACCGTATAAGCCGGAGTTGCTGAAAGCGCTCCTGGATCCGACTGAAGCAGCCGAGTATTTGAATGCGGCGCTGGAAGAAGACTCGAACGAACTCTTCTTGATGGCGCTGAGAAACGTTGCGGAAGCACACGGAATAAAGAAGCTGGCAGAAGATACCCAACTTAACCGTGAATCGATGTACCGAATGCTGTCAGACCAGGGGAACCCAAAGTTGGCCAGCCTGACTTCCATCCTGCGGGAGCTTGGCCTGAAGCTCTCCGTGGAGGTTAAGAACCCCGTTCCTGCCTGATCCCTCCTTCGCAGGCGTCAATCCCAATCCAGAGTGGCGCCTATCCTCCCGAAGTCTGTTCCTTCTCTCTAACGACCAAGCTCACCAGAGGCTCGCTCGTTCCCGGTTGTTGTACAATTTGTCAAAAGCACGTTCCCATGTACGGATTCGCCGCCGACAGGCGAATCCCGACGCAGAAGCCAGGGAGATCCAGGATCAGGGCCCTAACCTCGCGCCCGTCGAGCGATACGGATTGTGCAGATCTCGAATGGCTTGACCGGGATCTGAAGGGTATCCGTCTCGAAAGAAATCGCTGCGCCCTTCTCCTCGAACAGATTGGATTACCAGGCGTGCCTGAGTCCATCAACCCGCAACGTAGCCGTTGCGGCATGTCCCAAGTCGCGGACAGCAAGGCGGATCCTCACGGCCTTTAGATAGGTCAAAGACGGGATGTTCGATCAGAATTATGATATGTACAGGTTTGGTTCTGTATGCTGGAGCTTGTCTCCTAAATGACCTTTATGTTTTTATTCAATGGTGATGGCCATCTGATTCCATTTATAGTTTGTGGAGTGAGATTTGCCTGCTTCATTTTTCATGGCATCAGACCAGATCAAGGTCATCTCCCGCCCTGAGGCACTGATCCATTTGGGGGAGAGCTTGGGCTGATAGGTTCGGTTTTCGGTGCTTTCCGCAAACCAGTAGTCCGTGTAGAAGAACTGGTGCCACGGGCCATAAGGCTGATGCGCGTACCAAAAACCCAGACTGCCTGTTTTGGTATGCATCCAGGCATCATAATAGTCTTCGTCGGAGTCCGTCATCCCATATCCGGCATAGGTTCCCCCATTGACCATAATGTATAGCTTCAGTCCCTCGTTCCAAACGACCGAAGGAAGCCAGGAATACCAACCGAAATAATGACCCTCCTGACTGTGCTCTGGATAGAGATACACTGCCTGGCGATCCTGGATATTTGGCGACCATTGCGGCTGATCCTGGTCGTAACCTGTGAAAAACTGCCAGGCTTCACGGGTGCCCAAATCCTTTTTGAGAACGCGCGCCAATAGTAAACGATGCGCCTGGGCCCCCTCCGGGGAATAGATATAGAGATAGTCGTCTTTCGCAGCACGATTGTCTCGCCCACATTGCGCGAAGTCGAAATAGGAAAAGGGATAGGCAATTTGTGTTTTGTGTGTCAAACCATACTCCTGCCAGAAAAACATTTCAGCAGGGTCTACTGAGTGTCGGGCAGGATCGTGTCTCTCCAGATAGCGTAGTTCGCCTTCGCGATTCACACGATGCCAGCTTTCCCCATTGTCTTCAGACCTGAGCAATTTGACACCCGGAAAAGGGCCGCTCCATGCCAGTCGAGGTGTCTTTGACGCGGTGGCGTACAAAACTCCATCTACTGACACAATGCCATAGCCAAACCAACCGCCATCACCTCTTCTGAAATCTGGATAATTCGGAATATCGGCTCTGGAAAAGTCATTGGCCCCGCCCAGAATACGATAAAGATGGTTGTGGAACTGCCTCTCATCCCCATCTTCGATCCATTTTCCATCATCCATAGAAGTGATCTGTGTGTCATCTGCTGCCCAGGTGATACACCAGTTGTCACCTCGATTTCCGAGCCGAGACAGGGTATCCTGTTGAAAGGTGACACCTGTCGGGATGCTTTGCAGGTTTGGGGTTGTTCTTGTGCCGGTCATTATTGCGAACCTTCGATGTGAAAAATCCTGACGCCAAAGCCGTCAGGATATTCTGAGGTAAAAAGCAACCTGACGTCGGAGGTCAGGCGGGCTGTCAAATGTCGCTTGCACCTGCTGGTTCGGCACCGGCACTCCCTGTAAATCCCAAGTTCTGAAGGTATGCGGCGGCGACTAACCGTGCAGAAGCCACTGCTCGTCAAAGAGCGCCATATCGAGATCGCTTGTCATTGGTCGGGTGTCGTGGTAGTGGGAGATGCACGTCAGGATGCGGCCATCGTCTAGCTGGATCAGGCCGTGATTGCTGAGCTGGTTGGTGCCCGTTTCGTTCCTGATGATATGCGGCTTCCCCCAGGTCCGTCCGCCGTCTGTCGAGAGCGATGCAACCATTGGGTAGCGAGGTTCCTGTGTGACGGAAGAGACGTTGTTCCACACGATCAGGAGGTTGCCGCTCTGGAGCTTGATCATCCGCGGCTTGGATTCGGGAGAGGGAAGTGGCGAGGGCTGCGATGCGCTCCACGTCTGCCCACCGTCCTGCGACCGGGTCTGATACAAATACCCGCCCTGGGTGCGAAACAGGCAGAAGAGCCGTTCCGGTTCGGTCTCGACGATCTGCACCTCCATAACCCCGCGGGGGGTGTCGACGGTGATCTCCCCGCTGCGGGTCCAGGTCTTGCCCTGGTCCTCAGAAAGTAGACATGCCACTGTGTAATGCTGCCCCGCTCCGCCTTTGTCGGCATCGGCGCGGGCGGGGTCCATGAAGCAGCAAGCCGTCACGATCCGTCCGCTTTCGAGTTCGAGCACCTGGTCGATCGAGCCGTAGAACCCGACTCCGGGCAACTCCCTGTCGTCGGCAACCAGCGTATAGGGCAGTTCCTCACTGGGTCCGAAATGTTCCCCGCCATCGTCGGAGCGACGGATGAAGAGGCGCGTCCGACTCTGAAAATAGTCACTGGCAGCAGTTCGAACCCGTCGCTGACGATCGACCTGGATCGTATGCCGAGTCTGTGCATAGAGCATCAGTGCGGTGTCCTGGTTGCGCAGCCTCAGGATCTCGGCTCCCATCAGCTTGCCCCCAGGGAAATCGGCCAGGTACACCTGCGGATCCGACCAGGTCAATCCAAGGTCGTCTGACAAGGAGTACAGTAAAATGCCGTTGCTGGAGCACTCGTCGAAGTCGTAGGCATGCCAGTACACCATGAGTTGGCCTGAGGGAAACCGATAGAAGGCCGGGCTCTGGTGGTAGTCGGCACCCGTACCGCCGCGTATGAACGAGGCGTACTCGAGTCCACCCGGCGTGTAGGTCAACGGTGCAATCTGTGCGATTCTCATAGTCGATACCCTCACTTTATACTCGAAGTGGAACGCTGCGCATCGGGAGCCGCGTCCGCTCCTTGCGCTTGTTATATATCTCTGTGGACGGCAACCAGCTTATCACACCTATCCCAGGATCTCCAGGTAGGTGGAGAGGATGGTCTTTTTGCCGGCCAGGTCAAACTGAATGACGTACTTGTCGTCCCTAATTGACTTGATCGTGCCATCGCCGAATGACAGGTGCCTTACCCGTACTGCTGGTTTCCTGCGTTTAGCACGAGGCAATTGAGCAGAGTCATTCTTCGGATCGAGTCGGGAATCGTCGTGTTCTGCTTTGTGTCCCCGACGATCAAGCTGTGTTTCATCTGCGCCCGCGGTCAGCTCGTTCAGAAAGGGCGATTCTTTCCGCCTGGTCCCATTTCGGCTGGTTGCCCACGTCAGGGTGAGGAATGCCTTCGCTCTGGTTACCGCCACGTACACGAGGCGGCGTTCCTCCTCGTGGTCCATGGCCGATTTGTGAGGCAAGAGTTCATCCTCGCATCCTGCGATGAATACCGCCTCCCATTCAAGCCCCTTCGCCTGGTGGATAGTGGAGAGTACCACGGCTGCTACTCCGTCCTCAGCGCGAGCGCGTTGAGCACTTGACTCTCGGCAGTGCGTCAAGAAGGCCTCTGCGTCCGAAAACCGGTCACTTTCGTCACCCAGCCGCTTCGCTCCGCCATCCCATTGTATCCGCTGCTCCAATGGCATCGCGCTCGGCCGGGCAGATATCGCCTCGGTAACCATCCGGCCCGCAAGGGCTTTGAAGCCCACCGCGCCGGCTGTCTCAGCCACCTTGTCGAGAACGTCGACCAGGTATTTTGGTCCAACCCACGGCGCGCGGCTGGCTGGCGACCGTGTGCGCCAAATTGCCGCCATAAGGGCTCTGACAACTGGAAGATCCCAGAAGCTACCGGCCCCACGCACAACGAACTTGATCCGCTCTCGCGACAGCGCCCTCTCGAATTCCACGGTTTGAAAGTTTGTCCTCAGGAGGATCGCTACCTCCTCGGGACGCACACCAGAACCAATGAGCTTTCGGACGGCGGTGGAGATCCATTTCGCTTCATGTTCCTCACTGTCACAGCGAGACAGGCATACAGGCCGTGAGGTCACCCCGACAGCCGCGACGAGTGACTTGGAAAGTCGTTGTTTGTTGCCAAATACGAGTGCCTGCGCTACATCAACGATGAGCTTTGAGGAACGGTAATTTCGCTTCAATCGGTAAGTCGTTGCGCCCTCATATCTGCTGCAGAAGGATGTGATGTACCGCACATCGCTGCCCCTCCAGCCATAGATTGCCTGGTCGTCGTCACCGACGACCCACAGCTGAGCGCCCTGGGTCAAGAGGCTCTTGATCAGCGCGTCTTGCGCCGGGTTTATGTCTTGATACTCGTCGATGAGCAGGTGTTGGAATTGAGAATCCGCCGGGGGTCGGTCCTGCAGCAACTGGATGGATCGCCAGACCAGATCACCGAAGTCCACCAGCCCGTCTTGTGCGAGTCGCTGTTGATAGCAAGTGTATGCAGCGGCGATCTGCTGCAGTTCGTCCCGATCGGCTACTCCAGCTTGACTGGCCTGGGTTTGGGCTTCTTCGGGAGATACGAGCGCGTCCTTGAAACGGTCGATAGCGTCGACTACAGTGGAGAGGTCACCCTTCCAGTCCGGTATGCATTCCCGGACGATGCCGAAACGCGTGCTGGTTTCGATGACCTGAGGCGCTCCAGTAAGGCGAAAGCAGTAGGCATGGAAGGTCCCAATCGGTAGCTTACGCGGATCAATCCCAGCCGCCTGGCGAATTCTGTCGCGGAGCTCCTGGGCGGCCTTCTTCGTAAATGTCGAGACAAACACACGTGCAGGATCAACACCAGCATCGGTGAGATGAGCATATCGTCCAGCGAGTGTTGTAGTCTTCCCCGTGCCCGGTCCAGCCAGCACAAGGGCAGGCCCAGTGCCGTGAGTGGCCGCAGCCCTCTGCTCAGGATTGAGGTCCTGTTTTGAGATCATTGGTGCCTAACGTACTCCTGTAATCCGCATCGTATCGTGATTGTTCCCTTCGATGCATCCGGAGGTGAGACATCTTACGAAGCGATCACCTGTTGACCGGAGAATTTCCCGCTTTTTCTAACTTCAAAATTAATGGAATCCAAATTGCTAAACAGATACCGGATATTATCACCTTTTCTTGGCTCGACAATTGGTTCGAAATTATGCCGTAAATAAATAAAGTGTTAACTATTCCATGGAGTGCGGTACAGACTAAAAGGGATTTTGTGGATTTACTGGTTTCTCCAATTCCAACACTGGCTCCAATTAGGATTGGGAGCATTATCAATTTTGGATTACTACCCTCTCGCAAAAAATACCAATGCCACAGATACCAAATTATTCCAATGAAAACATAAGCAGTCCACTTGTTGAATTTGATACTCAATTCCGCTTGTAAATAGCCCCTCCAACCATATTCTTCACAAAAGGCATAAAGCATGGTGAATGCCCCGATAGCAAAACCAAATATGTTTTTTTGAATGGTATAATTATTGTCGACTCCAATTATTGACAAACACAGAACAGGTATTGCCAAGATTGTAATTGAATAAGAACTGTTGTTACCTGTGAAACCAATTCTATTTTTGGACAAATGTTTTCGCATAAGAAAACTCCCGACAATTATTCCAAATGTGGGGACTAATCCTGATAGCAAAAGTAAAAAAGAGTCTGTATTGATTAAGTCAAATAGTCTATTTCGTTGAGTCACCCAAATCAATGACCACGTTAAAGCAACTCCAATAAAAAGTCCAATTCGTACATTAATTTTATCCATATATTTTATTATCTCCAACCTCTCGCTACCACGTTTGCGTTTCGCGGGATAAAGATCTAATCTTCTCTTTAACTGCCAGATTCCGGGTTATCTGAATATTCCTAAGAACCCCAAGCATTGCCAAACACATAACGACAAACCCCACCTGCTGGCAATGAGCGCCAGCCAACTGCCAGTCAGGTGGAGTGCATTGGTCGGTGTTTCATTATTGATTCAGCAGTCGAGTATTTCCATGCCTGATTGAGATCATTTACGGGAAACTGAAATTGTTCTGCCGCGCTTCCTCACGTATTGGCCTTCTTAAACGCACCGAGTTCACGAAAATCCTCGTCTCCCAGAGCAGCGAGGTGGAAAATCGCGATGCCAGATACGCCCAATAGAAGCGCGTCTTCGGCTTGCTGGATCATTTCTGCCGGGGTGATTTCTCCGGCACTGCTCTTGCGGCCAATGCCGTCATAGATCGGTACCGATTTTCCAATCAGCGACATTTGTTCAGAGAGACGTGCCTTGTGAATTTCCCGGTCTGTAGAATAGTTCATTGGACAAATGAAGTCCATGAGCCCGTCCCTGGCCCATTGCACCCAATCTTGCCCCTCCACAAGAGCAGATCCAAAATAGTCGGCGCGCGCAGCCATTGAAAGGCCGAGCCCAACCTCATCGGTAGTAGCTTTCACTTGCTCAACGAGACCCCTGATGTTCTCTCCCCGAAAGTTGAGAAACTTTTGGAGAATGCCGGGCACTTTCAGATCATCGGCCGTAAGCCCATCCTTCCCGAACAATTCCCGGTATCGAGCTCGGCAGGCTTCACAGCGGCAGGGCCATTGAAGGGATTGGCCCGTGTCAATGTAGCGAATGGCGTCCAGGTGGATCCCATCTACGCTGTGGTGGGCCATAATATCTTGTATGATCTTAAGCCCACCCTCCTTCCGAGTCTCGGGCCAGGAAGCACAAAATCGGCCGTCTGTCGGGTTTCCGCCGGGCTGGCCGCTCTGATAGCTGCGTCTGGTCCGTTCTGCTTCGGAAAGCCCATACTCCGTTATTGGAAGTACCGTCGGCTGGACTTGAAGCCCCCGCTCCCTGGCTGCTATCAGAAACCGGGTGAACCTGTCCTCTCCCTTGAGGTTGTTCAAATCAGACTGGTACCAGACTTCGTTGTCAGAATGGACAAAGGGCAATAGCGTGTCAATCCCAGCCTCCACGACACGATCCAGGTGGCTCCTCACTTGTTGATCCTTGCCAAAGACATCTCGCTCGAGATGACACCAACATGCGATTTTCATAACTACCTCTTCTCCTTTGACTGTGCAGGCGAACGACTCGGTGTTCCAGAATATCCTGGATGTCGAAAAACTTTTCTTCTGTCTACCGAACGCTCGGCATCATGCCGTTGTTAGGCCTCACCCGGGGGAATGACATGCGGTTGTTCGCTACTGGCCAACAGGAGGTTGCCAGAGTTCAACCTTATTTCCTTCTGGATCTAGGACCCACGCGAACTTTCCATGCTCTGACTCGTCGATCTCGTCGAGTATGTTGCAGCCTTCTTCTTTCAGCACTTTCACCAAAGCGTGCAAGTCTTCGACGCGATAGTTGATCATGAACGTGGCTTTTCCCGGGGCGAAAAGGTCGCCCTCGGCTGTGCCAATCGACCAGACCGTCGTTCCTGCCGTAGGTTCACCCTCTGCGTTGGTCCAGGTGAAAGCAGTGCCACCCCATTCCTGCACGTCGATTCCAAGATGTCTCTTATACCAGGCTTGCAAGGCCGGTGCGTCTTTGGCCTTGAAGAAGATACCGCCTATTCCGGTGACGCGTTTCATCTGAATCTCCTTCAACGGTTGGAGTGGAGAATCGGCCGGTCTAACGGAAAGATCATCTGCGTGCGGAGTCACCTATGGCCCAGAAGTTCCGATCCAGCCTGGCCAAAGACCGTGCGTAAGCGGATGGCGCTATTGACCCTCAACATTCTGGAGTAAGTCCCCCAGGCTGATTGTTCGCGCATCGCTGTCCCTGGCGCAGCCATTCACGCATAACGCGGCGTTAGGCGCACCACCCGCTTCAGGACCTACGGACAATTCTTATCTACTACCCAGATAGGATTGTCTTCGGGATCCGAAAAGCTGCCAAACCAAAATTCATCATTTTTTTCAAAGGATGGCCCGCCCGCAATCTTCGTACTGTTCTGCTCCAGATATTCAAAAAACGTCCGAACATCATCAACTTCAATTTGTAGAAGTACTGTATTCTTCGACCGATCTTCGGGACTAACTCCCATCTCTTCCGCTGAAGCAATGCCAATTTGATACCCAATTTCGTTTCCAGATTGCAGGAATGGAAGCCTTTATCAACCAGGTTTGTAACATTGAATCCCAATACATCTCGGTACCATTCCAGCAAACGATGAAAATCAGTTGCGAGGAGAACGTTCTCCCGGGGTCGAATTTCAATCAAAATGCACCTCTTGAGATAATCCCAAATCAGCCATAAAATCGGAGCAAATGTGCAATTAATTCAGCACTATTTATCATTGCCCGGGGGAGATTGCTTTACAAATTTCGAAATATACAATTTCTCCACCTTACGCCTTGCCCATTTGGTTTTACGCAAAAAATTCAGTGATGATTTTACGGATGGATCACTCTTGAAACATCTTATGTTGATTCTCTTAGCCATTCCATCCCAACCATAATGCTCTACTAATCTCGTTACAATTTTCTCGAGCGTTATGCCATGCATGGGATTATTCGGTTGTTCAATAGTCATAACAGTCGATGCTCCGATAGTAACGCTGAGTGTTTTTTATAGAGAACGCGAAGATGGGAGGTGCCGTTCGCGGTGTCGATTGTGACGGCGATATTACTCCGTCTTCTTTTCAGCTCTTTTGACACGAATCCTGTTACCGGAAAGGGTCGTTTGATTCAAATTTTTTATTGCTGCCCTGGCTTCTCCTGATTTCGGCATTTCCACAAAAGCAAAACCCTTGGATCCACCGGTGTTCTTGTCTAATACCAAATCACAAGATTGTACGGTGCCATATTCCTGAAAAAGAGCTTTTACCTCTTCTTCAGTAGTGCTGCGATCAAGATTACGAATTATCAATTTCATTAGTTAATAATCCATTTTGTGTCAGGTGAATGCGCAGAAATTGACGGCTCAAGTTTGAGCATTTCTTCACCAGTTGCTCAATTGGCGGTCAATTCTTCCCGGTGTATTTTAATTCACGCATGCATCAGCGCCGACTTCAGGAGTCGAAAGTGATGAGCAGGATATCCAGACCGTATATGGGGCACACTGGGAAACGTGTGAGAATAGCTCATTAACCAAACCGGTCATCAGCCTGACTGCTCCTTATCCGCTCGAGGGGTCAAATCGGTGTTGCTCATCGGAAAATTCCATGTGCACGTCGGACCGGCTAAGTACTTCTTCGCGCAAGGCCGTGCCCAGGCCAGGCTTGTCCGAGAGTGAGATCATCCCATCAGAGATAGGCAGGGGTTCGGTCATTACCTCATTGTACCAGCCTTTGTAAAAAGCCCTCACTGTTTCCACGATCAGGGCATTGGGGACGTGTAACATCAAGTGCGCGGCCGACCAGACGGCGACCGGCCCGATACAGTCGTGGCTTGTAACCGGCAGATAGTAAGTATCGGCCAGCGAACAGATTTTCCGAGTCTCGGTCAGGCCGCCGGTCCAGGCCATATCGGGCATGATGATATCGGCGGCGTTGGCTTCTATGACCTGCCGAAAGCCGAAGCGCGTGAAAAGTCGTTCGCTGACACACAGGGGTATTGAGGTGCTGGCCTTAAGCCGGGCATATGACTCGATATTATCGGCGGGGATGATCTCTTCCAACCACATAATATCGTAAGGTTCCAGCGCGCGGGCGATTTTTGTTGCTTCGGGTAAATTCCAACGGGCGTGACCTTCGATCGCAATTTCCATCTTATCGCCGACTGTATTGCGTATGTCTTCGACATAGGAAATGCCCTTCTTGAGATTTTCTTTACTCAGATAATGAGTCACCGGTCCCACTGCCTCCGCGCCGGCGCGCTGCCCAACCGGCCCACCCAGTGATACGCCGAACTGATCGAACGGCCAGATTTTCATTGCTTTGATTCCGCTCTTCAGCAGGTCTTCAGCCAATGCGCCCGCGCGACCGCTGCGCCAAGTTTCGAAATCCTGAAGTGTTCCGTAGCCTGCGCAGGTATTGTAAATCTGGATGCGCTCTCGGCAACGGCCGCCAAGCATGTTGTAAATGGGCTGGCCTGTGTACTGACCCACAATATCCCACAGGGCCACATCAACAGCACTGATAGCCCGGGTTTCAGAACCCGCGAAGCCAAAAAAATTGACCGTCGAAAACATATTTTGCCAGTGATTTTCAATATCAAAGGGACTGCGCCCCAGGAGAAGGTTAGCGAACACATCATGGACCACGGCGCTGACGGCCCGAGGTACATAATAGGTTTCACCCAATCCAATCAGACCATCATCGGTATGAATTCTCACCCAGGTTGTATTCTGTTGTTCATCGAGCCAGATGGTTTCAATGCGGGTAATTTTCATACTATATGCTTCCCTTTACCTGTTCCACGGATGAACACGGGCTTGGATCGCCCGCCCCATTTTGCCAAGTGGATGCGTCCTCAGGCAAAACAGGTTTCCCAGATACGGCAACCTCAGCTTGCCATCGCGGCTCGCACAATGTCGCGTGCTTTCAGCAGGTCTTCCGGCGACTTGTAGTACTCCAGTACAAAATAGGGCACTTCCGGAGCAAACTCGAGCAGGGACTGGATGTAGGTGTGGTAGTCCAGTCGGCCAGATCCGGTTGGACCATATGTATCGGGCTCCCCGTTGTCCTTAAAAGAGCAGTCCTTGCCGTGGGCGATGACGATGTAAGGGGCCAGGCGGCGAACGGCGCGTAAGAGGGGCGTGCGGTCGGGGCAGAAGTTGGCCGCGTCGATACAGGCCTTGAGGGCGCTAGAGCCGACGCGGTCTGCCAGGTGGAGGAAGGTTTCGGCGCTGCCCACGGAGCCGTTGCGCGTGATCTCGATGGCAATGTCGACACCGGACGACTCTGCGGCGCGGCAGATGTCCTTCAGTGCACCGCACAGGCCGTCAAAGACTGCCCCGTCATCTACGCCCTCGCTCTCCGGGTAGCCTGAGGGGTGCCAGACGAGGATGGACCGCGGGTTGTCACCCTTGTGGAGGTCCAGGGAGGCTGTGCGACCGACCAGATCGATGGTCCGCTCGACGTCGGCGTCGATGCGGCCGCGCGGGCCCACCAAATTAATGTGCAATGTCATGGCTGCCAGATCCAGATCGCCGGCAGCCAGGGTCGCGGCGATCTTCGCAGGTTCGGCATCCCTGACCGCGGCATCATCGCCCTCGCCCCAGAAGAGCTGCATGGCGTCGAATCCTTCGGCTTTCAGTTCGGCAGCGGGGATGGTGTCCCCGGGCATGACGCCGAGCTTCATGGTCTTTCTCCTTGCGGTGGGTTTACGGCTCACAGTGAAAACGAATGCAGAGTTTCACCCCGAGAGTACGTTGATTCTGTAGCGGACCGTATCCGCCCTGAAATCTCTGGTGCTGAATTTCGGCATTTCGGCGGGGGTCAGAACAAACTCGCCGGTGATGCGATCGACGTAGTGACCGAAATTGGTATAACCGCGATTCTCAGGCGCTCCTTTTGGGAGATCCTGTATTACGGTTACCGAATCTTTGATCAGGCAGAATCGATCGGTATCCATTTCAGCCATCGCCAGCGGATGGCGTGGCAACTGCCTGGCTACTGGATGGTCGAGAATATTGCCAAACCAATACGTTTTGCCCGTCTCGGGATGTCTTTCAAACGCCGCGAGGCTCGCGGGCACACACACCCTCGACCCGTCCTCGTAACACAGCATTCTCGGCTCGCTCCAAGTCTTGCCGCCGTCTTCTGAGATCGACCAGTGCCGCGAGCTGAAGAGACCAGCCGGCTCTTCCGCACCTTGAACGCGCAACGTGGTCAGTAAGCGCTGCCCACCCAGGTGCAGCAGGTCCGGCTCGCAGGCGCCGTAGGGTGACACATCCGAGGGCACCTGCACGATGTCGCCCGCCTCCCACGATAGCTCCGTGTGGTCTTCGTTCCAACTTCCTCTGAGAAATACCGCACCCACATAGAACTGCTCGCGGGGATAATCGGGATTCGCCGGATGCACGGTGAAACCCAGCACAATTGTGCCGTCGTCAAGATGGACGAATGGGGCCTGGTCGACGCCGATGTATTGGTGGTTGTCGGTGATGCCAGGCATCCAGTGGATTTCATTGCACGCGCTGTCCGGATGAATGATCTGTCGGAGCGGTCCCCAGGTCTGCCCGGCGTTGTTCGAGATTTCGTAATTAAGCGCCGTCGCCCATTGACCATCGCCAGGATGCGGCCCGCTGGTCTGGTGCAGCGATAGCAAGCGGTCTTTGGCCGAATCGAGAAAGTGCATCCACGCCAGGGTGGTGTTCTTGCTCTCGTAGCTGCCCCCGGGGATCTCCGGACCGTGCGGCACCCACGTTGCGCCGTTGTCGTCGGAAATCATACGCTGGTTCGTGCTCTTCCGCTGCTTCCAGTCGTCATCGCCACGAGACATACGGCGCACGACCGTCATGATCATGTCCTGGCCGGTGTGGCGCGTGTACGCATAGTTCACTGCCCAGAAAAACTCGTGAACGTCAGGATTCTCTGCCGCCGGGATCAGAATGTCTTTTTTGATTTTAATGTCTAATGGCATGTCAGTCAAAGCTCCGAGGGAGGTCCAGGAAAGGTTGGGGGTAGTCGAGGGTGGTGAGGTGTTGTTGGTTGCGGTTCAATAATCTCGTTAGTTGCGGGCGGGTGGCCAGAGCCTTGCAATGGCGTAACTTCAGCTTGAGGTGGGGGGTAGGCAGTTTGGATCCAACTACCTTCAAAGCCTCTATACACTGTACGAACTATCTAGACCAGACACTTCCAGATTGGTGTCGGTTCAGGAGGAGAAACCGTGAGCTTTCTCTTGCATTGTCCGCACTCGACCTGAACCGGGATGAGCACGTGGGTGAAGCAGCTACCGCGTCTAGTTCTTCCTTGCCACTCCGCATTTCGTCTGTCGTCCGAATAGCGCCTTCGAGGTCAACAGCGCGTAGCGTCCGTTGCAGGGAGTGGTTATACAATGGCCCTTCTATATGGTTTCGGCCTGATCTTGTAGGCCTTTTCACATTTCTTCAACACCAAGAGTGGCCACCCATTTATTCAAATAGCTCATGTCCAAACCATCATACTGTACTTCAAAGATACGCAGGGCATCTGTGAACTGTTTTTCGCTTCCTCCCGACTTTAATGCCCACTGCAGTTTAGCCAATATCGTATCTTCGGGGCTGGATACTTTTAGTCTCATGCTCAATACTTCTTCTGTATACTTGCGTGCAAAACGAGACTGGTCAAACGCCTGATTGGTCAAAATCCAAAAATCAACTTTATCTCCCTCTGTGACATCAATCAGGTTGAACATCGACCTATGAGATATGGCTTCCCGGATAGATTCCGCATCGAGGTAGTATGCGGGAGGAGGAAAGGCTTCGACCAAATTTTTGATGCCGGTTTCCTCAATGGAAATTACTAAATCGATACCATGGGTCGATCGAGGTTCACCTTGCAAGCTTGAAGCCACAGATCCAGTAATCATATAATCGAGGCCATTCTGATCAAGCGTTTTGACGACCTTTTTTAGGAGCTCCTGTTGTGACATTTTTCCAATCGATCCTTAAGGATTTGAGAAAAAGCTTCCGCCGAAATATCGGCATATTTCTTCCTCAATCCATGGACAAAAAGCTGATTTGAAAAAGAGGATAGCTCAAACATCTTGAGTAGTCTCTTTTCAGGTGACATTTTGCGTAGAATCTCAATATACAGTCGATGGTTTGGACGTTGTTTAGGGTTCATTCTTATCCGTAAAAACTTTTTTTGTTTGTATACCGCTGCAATCACCTGGGAGCGGATGAACCGACTGCATTGGATATCTGCCCAGCCTGGCGTAACACCCAACAGTCCCGCGGCCTCTCAAGTGGCACGGATTGCTCACAATTTCCTTCGAACAGTCTCTTCTGCAACGCCGCTTCGATCTGGCTCCCTCGCTTTGGCAGGCGTCATTGCGCCAATTACTGAATCGGCTCATGGAAGTAATAGCACAAACCATCCGGAGCGACCACGAAGAACACTTGAAACTTCTGACCCTCGCGCTCATCGACTCGCCAATTCCCAATTTCCACGCCCTTTGATTCCAGTTCAATTTTCATACCCTGAATATTGCTGACTAGAATGGCTGCGCCGTCTTGCGAAGCGTCTCCTCCATTGATGGCATAGCCAATTCTTATACCGTCCCGTTCAAGAATAACGGAGGGAACAGGAGCAACTTGTCGCTCAACCTCGACCATATCGAAGTGTGTTGAGTACCACTGCGATGCGGTATCCAGACTCGTGACCGGCAGCGTCAAAATATCCTTCTGGTACGGAAAAGCTGCTTTGAATGCTTGTGTTTCCGCCATTGGTCTGTCGCTCCCTCCGTTTTCAGATGCTGGTTGACTGTGGTGACGGCTCACGGACAACCTAAGCCGAAATGGGCTCACGGCACAATAGATCCTCAAAGTAATGTAGACGCCGACAATGATTCGGGCAAGACCCTTGCGCCCATTTTCGCTTGAGCGACTGGTTATGCCGACGCGCTTACGCGCTCTACGATCCAGTAGCGCCACAATACCAACAACATGCCCAATATCCCGATTATAGATGCCACTACATCGTATGGATTGCATGCATTTCTGCCACCGAGATCGTTGAGCCTGAATTCCTGCGTCAGCACATACGTACCGGCCAAAACAGTGGCCAGGAGATAGAGAGTAAGGTTCGGAATGCCATCAAATCGGGGACGGAAATAGAGTTTGGCGACCATGAGCAAGCCGGCAATATTGCTCATGTCGATGATGGCTTCAAACGTGTTCGGAATCGAAAAGACGAGTATCTGTAGGTAGGGTAGGGAGTCGTGGTCGAGCACGATGGGGCGTAGGACGACTTTGTTGACGAGGAAAAGGATAAAGACGATGAGATAGAGCCGGAGTATATAAGGTTTTATTCTGATGGAGTTCATCGATGGATTTCATGCGTAGGAGAAGAAGTACGAAAACTGGGTTGAGACGGAGGTTGAAATGACCAAGTCGGAGATCTTCAGGAGGTGTGCCTTCTTCGATTCCCCAACATCCTTCGCTGAAGCTGCCCTGCTTTACCAAGAACTTGGCGGGTGAGCGTAGGACAAGACGGCACCGCCTATGGTACACAATATCGGATTCAAATCGCGCAACGCTGAAAACTATGCTCTGCCCGTAGCGTCACATTCAACTAAGTGCTTAGGGACCGACAATTTCGTTTAAGCCTTCGATAATCTGATCCAACTCTTCTGTAGATGCCTGACCCAATTTTTGACCAATTCGCTCAATCGATAGGGTGCGTATCTGGCTAATCTTTACCCAGGACTGTTTTGGTAAATCTTCAGAGTCCAAAGCCCAGGTCAAAGGAAAACCCGCTCGTTGCGTCTGACTTGTTACCGCCATCGCAATGACTGTACCGGAACGTTGATTAAATACTTCTTGGCTTAAAATCAGAACCGGCCGATGTCCAGATGGTTCTCGTCCTCGAACCGGATTAAGATCAGCCCATCTTAAATCCCCTCTTAGTATTCTGGCCATTGGGCCACATCCTCAGTGAATCCTACTTCAGCTAAGCTTTGCTCAGAAACAGGGTCTAGTTTTGCACATTCTCTCGCTAATCGACTACGATCAATCCGTTCTAATTTCTCAGTTACAGCTTGCTGAATGGCTTGGCTTCGATTTTTAAAGGTCTGTTTTTCGATTAAGCGGTCCAACTGTTTGACAGTTTCCTGCTCAAGTGTTATAGCAATTTTAGCTTTCACAATAAACCTCCTTTGGTATGACGTTATGTCATACCAAAGAGTTTGTCAAGTTCTATGGTTGGTTGGGTACTTGTATCAGAAGGGGTAAATTAAAGGCTGAGGCCCTGAACGGTTAGCGTAAGCAGCTGGCCGGCCAGAAACAGCAAAAAACCAGCAATATTCAAACTTGGCGGCCAGTCCGTCTCAACGCGTTTGTTCTGTTGCGTTTTGAGAGCGCCCAATTACGAGAAGTCGCTATAATTCGCCTTACTTTCGTCGACATGACCAATTCGAAGAAGATGACCATTCAAGTCGCGGACCGTAAACTCGCGCGTGCCCCATGGTTGAGTTGCAATTTCGGAGACGATATCAATCCCGGGCGTTTTGCATTCAGAAAATACGTTGTCTGCATCAGGAGTGTTGAGTACTAGAGTGAATTCTGGAATTGGCGTTTGGGACTTGCTAAAGAATATGCTGATCTTGCCGTGTGAGACTGCCCCGAAAGTGTCTCCCGCGCACCAATCCACTTGGAAACCGAGGTTATCACGATAAAAGTTTTGCGCCGCGGTCACATCGGTTACTGGTAGAACCGGCGTGTTGTGGGTGAATTCAATTGACATCGCATGCCTCTTAGTACGCGTATCTGTAGATCTGCTTCAGCAACAGAACGCAGTGTTCAGCTGCGGACAGAATCACCGATTGCCTCTGCGTGCCGATTCATGCACTTCAACATCGAGTCCTTCTCGAAGGACTGCTACGACTGACTCTGGTGTAAGCACTTGAACCACAGCAGACGAGGCACTGATCGGGTGTTGCTCGACGTAGCCATGGTGTGACCAAGTATGCAGATACCCATGCCATTTGAGCACGGCTCTCTCTATATGAAGATGCTTATCCAAAAACCCTATCCCTGGATTTGGAGATTGTAAGAGGTTACGGTTGGCAGTGCACCACGCCGATTTGAATGCCTTGAACTTCTCTCGGCGACATTCACCACAAGGTCTATGACCAGCTGCAAAGGCTGTAGCTTCGTCCAGGAAAAACAACTCTGAGTAAGTTCTGGGGCTAAAAACAACGCGTTTTCTACCGTTGAACTCAAGTTTGCATGTCACCCAAGCTTTATGACGCCAGGGCGCCACAATTTCCCGGCGGTCGTTGTGTAGGATTCCGCGATTGCCCAGCCATGCGCCTTGAGCACGCACAGCCTCCAAATTCCCCCTAGGAGTTACTCGATTCTGTAAGGCTTTAGTCATTAGCAGCTAACACCGGGGATGAGTTGAAGAGGAAAGTCGCTTGCCTTGCTCTTCCTCTTGCAAGGCGGGTGACACATTTTTCTGTCAGCTCCATCCTATTGTTATGCGGCATCGTGAGAATTCTTGTTTTGCGATCGAATTCGGAGGCGCGTAATAAAAGACCAGCCAAGACCAAGCAGAACCAGCAGTATCGGAATACCTCCTGGTTCACTGTCTGCATAGATCTTTCCGATCATAAGCACTATGCCGATCGCAATAACTATTGCCGATATCAGTGAATGGATCTTTAGTTTCTCCATACTGCCGCGGCCCCCACTCCGTTGCCCGTCATCCTCTGTCGTTTCTGCCATTTGTATCGCCTCTGTGTTTTAGAACTGGACACTCTTCAATACCGTGTCGATGTCTCTACCGGGTGCCGCCTAGCTGCCAAGATCAGCTGGTGGGCCAACGCGAGTGCTCGTGAAAGAACCAAAACTGATTCGAAGCGAACGACGTTGAAAGCCAAGAACGTAGCCCGATCCGGTGCGTCGCCGTGCTATCCGGTGTTCGCGTTAAGCGATTAAACGAGTGACTGAAACCCTCCGTATGCCATCCGTTTAGCATTAAAACCTGAATTCGATGAATCGAACAAACCCGCCATCCTTGGGTCAGCCGCGACCTTCTGGTTTGCCAAGTCACGCGCCTCGCGAGAATCAAATATCACCCATCCAAATAAGATGGTTTCATCCTTCGTTGCAGCTACGAGATCAGGGAACGAGCGCGTTCCCTCCAAATACAAATCGTCACCGACATATTCCTTGTAGTCGAGCGCGCCGTGTTCTTTCCAAATCTCTGCAACCGCTTCAACGAGACGCTTGTACTCGTTTAGGCGAGCGCGCTGAATGGGAAGGACGAATCCGTCGATGTAATGAGCCATACCTGCTCCGATCGTGGTAACTGAATCTGGTGTTTTCAGCCGCCTAACGGGCGGCGCTTGGCTGCCCCGCCAAGGCGGGGTCCGCTACAGCGCATTGTTATAAAGCAAAATTATTAATTATAGGTTAGTTGAGCAACATTGCAAAGAAGGCCTTGCGGTCGGTAGTAGACATCGTGCGATAGGTATTGAATGTAACGTGCTCATTAGGTGCGTCATGGTTCAACTCGATCCCCCAAAGAGGACGGATGCTGGTCGGCAGCATAGAGTAGCGTACATCCCCGAGGACATTGGGATTTTCCGGATGCCAGGCCAGAAAGCCATCAGAGAATAAATTAAAGCGTTGGATGTCATGATAGACCACCATCTGATCCGTCAATTGGGGAAGGTCACGGCTGATATCAAAGGCCTTCACGATATTACCAGTAATAACCTTGCCGTTGTTGAGGATGCCCACACGCACTGCGTCGATGTAATATAAATCATCCGATTCATAAACCGAACGCCATAGCAGCAAGTTGCCTATCGTGGGTTTGATTATCTGGCGTTCGATGATGTGGCCACGTTGTTGAGCATGTATATGTGCAATAGATTCAGCACGATTATGCTGAATCGCGCCGAGTGATAGATAGGTGGCGGCGAAAACCATACCAATCCGCGTTGCCAGCGGTTGATATTTTACAACACCAAAGACAATTGACGCGATTAAGGCCAGAGAGAAAATCGGATCGAAAATAGAGATGATACTCCATGCAATTCGGTCGTCGTTGAATGGCCATAGCAAGTGGGTGCCATAGCTAGTGCAGGCATCTAGAAATCCGGCTGTGGCGTATCCGAGAAGTGAGTAAAGATAAATTCTCATAAATCCAAGCCGTTTTCTCAAAAACGGCCAGAGCAGCAGTGATGCAAGCAGGGCACCGGCGGGGATAAACGACAGAGCATGGGTGAAGTGGCGGTGATTTTCCAGAAAGAGGAGTGGATCTTCAGTGGAACGAATTAGTGTATCGGCATCGGCAAGCAGCGGTGCACAGAAGCCCACTAAAGAGGCCAAACGCACTTCTTTGGGTTTTGCGCCAGCTTGTGCAACTGTTGCACCCATCAAACCCTGAGTGATTATGTCCACGTAACTTTTTTATCCTTCCCGCTCTACTGTCCGATCTGTAATTTTTTGCTTTATAACGCTCAGGCTAAGTTGCCGGGGCTGCCTACAATGAGATTGACGTATGTGAAACCTGGATTGGCAGCCGCAGTCAACTTCAGCCGCAGGTTAGCCCATGTCGTTCTTTCGGGATAGCAGGGCATTCGTCAAGCGCTGTCCGACGAGGCTGATGAACCTCAGCAATTCACTGTGCATGATGATTGCTTGTCTGAGGCGTGGTTCTCGGTCTGTCCAGAACTTGTATCGCGCTTCTCCATCTTCTTCCGTAATTGAGAACAAGGCGTGGGCCACCGAATTCCTCAGACGGCGAATGAAGTCGTAGGAATCCATGGACGGTTCAATAGCGGTGAAACAGTTCATGGCGTTTTGATCGTCGAAATCGTTCCAGATCTGGTGGGTCTTAGGCAGATCAAGGATCTCTCGGGGCACAACAATGGTGCAGAAAAGGAGTGACACGGCCAAGGAGTGATCTCCCGGCGTGTAACTGTAAACATGCTCATCCGAAAACGTATCGACGTAGGGCTTCTGCGAGAAAAGATGCTTCTTCGCATCCCACAGTGTGCCACCTTTTTCCAATAGGAAGACCAGTTGGGCGTTGAGGTAAGCGTGGCC
>Ga0114996_10001144_pt1 | contig 36034 bp, 40 predicted proteins | sample ArcticOcean_MG_C_4_FD_87039 | JGI IMG/M metagenome (GOLD analysis project Ga0114996, IMG submission 87039) | Marine microbial communities from western Arctic Ocean - ArcticOcean_MG_CB4_134 | ecosystem: Environmental > Aquatic > Marine > Oceanic | place: Arctic Ocean: Canada Basin | collected... | reverse complement strand
AGTCGTGGAGCGCGACGGCCGGATCGCGGGGTATACGACGGGTGTGGATCTGTCCGGGCACAGCGTCGCGGAGACCAACGACGATATCCAGGCCCTGATCGCCGCCACGCCCGCCTATCCGGGACCCGGATTCCTCGTGCCCACCAGCAATCACGCGTTGCTGTCCTGGTCTCTCTCGCAGGGTCTCCGGATCACCAAGCTCATGAGTCTGATGACGATCGGCCTCTACAACGAGCCGCGGGGCGCTTACCTGCCCTCGGTGATCTACTAGCGCTCTTCGCGTCGGGGCGTGCTATCCCCCGAGTAGCGTCCCGCTCGCGTAGACCGATTCGATGATCGAGGTGTCAATAGCCTCGGCCACGTCGATGCCTTCCTCGATGCCGCCGAACTCCAAGAGTACATCGTGCAGGGCCTGGAATTGGCCCAGGGTGAAGGTGCCCAAGCCGGTGGTATCCGTTTGGTCGGAGACGGCGTTGCCCAACTCGGTGTCCAGAATGAACCGCTCGTGCACCAAGTCCGCTTCGTCCGAGATGAACGCCTGCGTCGCCTCGATCGCCGCGTCGGGGTTGTCGAGCGCGAACTGGAACCCTCGCATCGTCGCCAAGAGGAACCGGCGCAATTTTTCTCGGTTCACGTCATTGGCCAGAAAGTCTTCCGTCACCACGTAGGAGACTCCCAACGTCGGTACCCCCACGTCGGCGGCTTCGAAGACACGAGTCGGCGCATTCAGGACCCGCTCCAGAGTGTCGGGCTCGTTGGAGAGAAAGACAGGGTAAACATCGACTTCGCCCTCGCTGAGGACGGTGGGGTTGAATCCCACGTCGACCAGGTTGACGTCTTCAACGCCGAGGCCTGCTTCTTGCAGCAAGGCCAAGAATTCCGATTGGATGACGCCTTTGACCCCGATCGTTCTGTCGGCGAAGTCCGCGACTGTTTCGATATCGCTGTCCGCCAGGACGGCGTAGCCCAGGTCGCCGCGTTGGCCGAAGAGCGCCACGGCCACGAGCGGGACGCCAGCTCCCGCCCGTCGCTGAATCACCTCCGACGCTGGCTGCGTCGTCAGATCGATGTTCCCAGCGGCCACCAGTTGGATGTGCTCGCTTGTTCCGAGCGCGGCGTGTTTGATGTCGACGTTGAGGCCGACGTCGTCGAAGAAGCCCTGCTGATCAGCGACGTAGACCGCGACGAAGGGAAGGTTCGCCTGTGCACGGAAGCCCGCCATGAAGTTGAAGTCGAGCGTCTCGACCGTCTCGCCGCTGCTCGCCGTCTCAGCATTCTTGTCGTCGTCATCGCTGCAGGCAGCGGCGATCAGCGACGCTCCCACTAAGGCCACGACGAGCAGGAGCCAGCGCTCCTTCGTCCATCGGCTGAACCAACCTGACCTGTTCGAAGTTCGCGTCGGCATGGACCTCTCCTTGGTGAGGGTCGACACCGGACACAAGCAAGGGCCGACCCATCAGGTCGGCCCTCATTGCGATGAGCAGCTTCGGGCTTTGCGCCGCCTGAGTGATGTGTTGTCTCTGTTGCCGCGACGGTACGTGCCGCGTCGGGCTCCGTCAATCCCGCTCTAGCTTGAGACGCCGTCCGCGAGATCGCCAACATCCGTGGCGGTCCCTTCGCCCCCGTAGGGCGGACCGTCGTTGAGCACGAAGGACTTAAACCACCAGCCGTCTACGGCGTCGCGGCGGAACTCGGCGACCAACTGATGGTGATAGCGGATCTTCAAATCGGTCCCCAGATCAACGTCGTCCCCCTCCATCTCGAGGAGTTCGTTGCTGCCGGAGATCTTGACGACGACGCGTTTGATCTCGCGGCGCGCGATTTGCTGAGGGAGGCGTCCCTCCACGTTCGTGGGGTCTGGGTGGTCGTCGTCGGCGATGTTGTAGGTCGCCTGCGCGGATTCCACCTGGGTCTTTGGATCTGGTCGCTCGCTCGTCATCGCCTATCCCTTCGGTCTGACCCGTCCGTCGCCGGCTGTGCGATTCCGTCGCCCGTTGTTCCGCGGGGACTGAGGCTAGCCCGCGGCAGTCATGGTCGATCGATGCCATGACAGCGTAAGGCGTTCCGTCACGACGATCGCGGTATTAAGCAGCACTCCAATCACGGTGAGGGCGATGATCGCCGCGAACACCTCATCCAGTTCCAGGTTGCGCTGCTCCAAGGAAATGACCGCGCCCAGGCCGCCTTGCTGTGCCGAGAAGAATTCAGCGACGACCGCGCCGATCAGACTCAGCGTCGCCGAGATCTTGAGGGCGGCGAAGAGAAAGGGCAGAGCGCTGGGCATGCGCAGCGTCCAGAACACCTCGCGCTTCGATGCGTCGACCGACCGCAGGAAATCGAGCGTACGTGGATCGACGTCGCGCAACCCCACAATGGCGTTGATCAGGACCGGGAAGTAGGCGAGCAGCGCCGCGATGGCAACCTTCGGCTCCCAACCAAAGCCGAACCAGATCACGAAGAGGGGGGCCAAGGCCACGATCGGTGTCACCTTGACCATGATCGCGATCGGGAGAAGGGCCCGCTCCAGCGTTACGGAGTGGGCCATGAGGATGGCGAAGAACAACGCCACGCTCGCCCCCACGCCAAGACCCGCTAGTGAGACCCAGAGGGTCCGCGCCCCTTCCGCCGCGAAGCGGTCTAGATCCGAGAAGAGGGCGTCGATCGCGGCGGTCGGGCGTGGAAGGACGAACTTGCTCTCGTTCGTGATCTCGATGTACAGCTCCCAGCCGATGCCCGCCAGGAGCGCCGCGATCAAGGGTGGTACCACGAACGGCCACGACGCACTTAGCCAGCGCCCCCATTCGATGCGCAGCGGGGCGGCCGATCGCGGTGACGAATCGGGTCGCGCCGGTTCACTCATACGAGGCCGCCAGTTCCGTGGCAGCGGGCAGCTCGGTCCGGAGCAGGGAGCGAATCTGGTCGGTGTAGTCGAGAAAGGCCGGGGTCCGCTCTGCCTCCGGTTGGCGGGGCCGCGGCAGGTGCACGTCGATCTCTGTCAGAATCCGTCCCGGCTGGCGGCTCATCACCAAGACCCGGTCCGACAGCGCAACCGCCTCCGCCACGGAGTGCGTCACGAACAGCACCGACTTGGCCGCGCCCGCGTTCGACCAGATCCGTAGCAGCTCGTAGCGCATCGACTCACGCGTGATTTCGTCGAGTGCCGCGAACGGCTCGTCCATCAGCAGCACGTCGGGATCGATCGCCAAGGCGCGGGCGAGCGCCACCCGCTGCTGCATGCCGCCGCTGAGCTCGTGCGGGCGGTATCCGGCGAATGCTTCCAATCCCACCATGCGTAAGAGTTCATCGATCTCGGGTTGGCCACCGGAATCGGCCGTCGTGTTGACGTCCCGCGGCAGTTGGACGTTGCCGCGTACATTTCGCCAAGGCAACAGGGCGGGCTCTTGAAAGACGAGTCCGAGCCGTTTCTCTTCTTGGGCGCGTCGTGGAGTGTCTCCCAGTACTGACACAGCCCCGGCGGTCGGCGCGAGCAGTCCCGCCACCGCACGCAGCAACGACGATTTGCCGCACCCGCTGGGGCCGACGATGGAGACGAACTCCCCCGCCTGCACCTCAAACGAGACGTCGTCCACGGCGAGCAAGCCCCCGTCGCGCCGGTCGGCGCCGTAGCGGATGGACGCGCCGTGGACCGCGATGGCGGGCGTGGCGTCGCTTGCATGCGATGCGGTCATGGACTTCTTGCCTGACCAATCCTGCTTGCCGGGCGAAGCTGGCTTGCTTCGCCACCTAGACCGCCAATCTAGACACCTCGCGGCCCCAGACATAGCCCGGGCGGGCAGCCCGTTCAGAGGGTTGGGCCGTGGTGAGGGGCACGACGCCGCGCAGAGGGAAAAGTGTCGGCTTCCGGTTCCCGGCGGCTGGAGCTATCGTGCCACCGCTTGGCGTGCCGCATGAGCGAGTCTGCGCGCCGGTCCAAGACAGGAGCAACGATGACGACGATTGGCTTTATTGGGGGAACCGGCCCTGAGGGGTTGGGGTTAGCCATGCGCATGGCGGTGGCGGGCCATGCCATTCGCGTTGGCTCTCGACGGCTCGAGCGCGCCGACGAGGCCGCGCAGACCGTCCGCGACGCGGTGGATCAGGCTGGCGCCAGCGTTGACGTGAGCGGCGCCGTGAATGCGGAGGTCTGCCAGCAAGCTGAGCTTCTCGTCATCGTCGTGCCGTTCGACGGTCACGAGCCCACCTGTAACGACCTGCGCGAGGTGATTGGCAACAAGATCGTGATCGACGCGGCGGTGCCGCTCGTTTTCAACGAGGGCGTGCCCGGCGTCGCGAACGTCGATCAGGGCAGCGCGACGGAGCAGGCTCAAGCGCTGCTTCCCGAGGCGCGTGTCGTGGGTGCCTTCCACAATCTCAGCGCCAAGAAGTTGCAAGATCTTGCCAAACCGATGGGCGGCGACGTCCTGGTCACCGGTGACGATGCCGAGGCCAAGCAAACCGTGCTCGATCTGGTCGCCGAGATGAAAGATCTACGCGGTGTCGATGCCGGACCGCTCGCCATGTCCAAGTTCGTCGAGGACTTGACCGCTCTCATCCTTGGTATCAACCGCCGCTACAAAACCCAGGCGGCGGTGCAGATGGTGGGTTTGGAGTAACACTGTGGCCGCACCTTCCGAATATCGCGTCTTCGCCGTCGGCGGCATCCCTGAGGTCTCGTCCGGTGACGACCTTGCCGCCATCATCAACGACGCCCTCCATGCCCAGGACACACCGCTGGAGCAGGGCGACGTGCTCTGTGTCACGCAGAAGATCATCAGTAAGGCCGAGGATCGCGTCATCGCGCTCGACACCGTGACGCCAGGCCCGATGGCCGTCGAATGGGCGCGGCAGTGGGAGAAGGATGCGCGGGCCGTGGAGTTGGTGCTACGCGAGTGCCGACGCATCGTCCGGATGGAGCGCGGCATCATCATTGCGGAGACGCATCACGGCTGGATCTGCGCCAACGCCGGCGTCGACGCGTCCAACATCGGCGGTGGCGATGCGGTGGCGCTGCTCCCGGTCGACTCGTCGGCCTCAGCCAAGCTGATTCGCGATGGCCTCGTACAGCGCGGTCAGCCCAACGTGCCGGTCATCGTCACGGATACCTTCGGCCGGCCTTGGCGTGATGGACTGACGAACGTCGCGATCGGCGTCAGCGGCATGGACCCCATGATCAGTTACGAAGGACAGGTCGACTCCGAAGGTTACGAGCTGCGTGTCACCGTCATGGCCCTCGCCGACCAGCTCGCCGCCGCCAGCGAGCCCGTCATGAACAAGCTCGACCGCGTGCCCGTCGCCGTGGTACGCGGCCTCAACGTCGCCATCGATGACGCCGCCGACCACACCACGCTGATCCGCCCCGCCGAGATGGACATGTTCCACTAGCACCGGAACATGTGCGCGTACGCCAGAACCGGCGCGCCTAGAAGCCCGGCATGCCGCCCTTCGTGTTGTCGATCAGCCCGATGATGTTGCCGTCGGGGTCGTTCAAGGTCACGAGGCGGCCAGGTGGAATGTCCCAAGGCTCCTCGTTGAATTGGTAGCCACGTTCGGTTAGCTCAGCGTACGCGGCATCGACATCCTCTACTTCGAACCAGACGCCCGTGCCGCCACGCCCCGTCCCCTCCGACGATGGCGCCAGGATCAGGTAGCAGTGCTCCGCGAAGCGGAAGTACGGCGCGTCGTAGGCCGTCTTCTCCACACCGAGGAAGTCGGTGTACCACTGGGCAGACGCGTCCGGGTCCGCCACCCATTGAATGACTGTCTCGATCCGTCGTACCTGCATGACGCCTCCTGTCGAGGTGGCCTGGTGGCCCCATCCACGCGGCCCCGCCGAGGGTCGCTTTGTGAGGAGTATGCTGGCACACAGGAGCGCGACCATGTCATTCAATCCCCATTCCAATCTCAACTCCAGTCCGGAGGCGCGAAAAGCCCAGGTGGACCTGGTCCGCCAAGAATTCGCCGACGCGCAGCACGACGGAAGCATCATCGGCGAGCTTTATCACATCGCTTGGCGCACCGCGACGCTGCCTTGGCGGGTGCTGACGTGGCCTGTGCACCGACTGCGGTCTGGGTCCGGGTTCCGCCGCTAGCCCCGTCTGAGGGCCGGACGGGAGCAGGGGACGATGGCTTCCGGTGCTTCGCGACCGCCTCGGGCGACCCACCGGGGCCCGGCTACGGCGCTTGCAGCCGATCGAAGAAGTCCGCGTTGAACTGGTCCGTCAGCAAGTCCTCCTCCTCGACCGCCGCCCGGGTCTGCGCCACGGCGCGCTCCAGCGCCGCCGTGTCGGAGTTCGCGATGGCATTGGTCTGGGCGAGCAGCGATAAGCGCAGGTCGCCCAGCACGTCGAGGTAGGAAGAGTGCCAGAGCACCGCCTCGAAGGGCGGCGTATTGGAGCCGATGGCGTCGCTCAGTTGCGCGACACGGGCCGCTGCCGCCGTCGCGTTCTCTTCCTGTTCCGCGCAGGCGCTCGATGTTCCCGCGAGGCACGACGCCAGCACCTCCGACGGCGCCACGGCGGCCAGGTCTTGCGCGGCGTCCGCTGAGAGTGCTTCGACGTTGGCGAAGTAGGCCTCCGACCCGGTGGGTACGTTGTCCCGGACGACGAGCGCCACAATACCGAAGGCCACCGCACCCGACATCACAACCAGGATCATCAGCAGCCCCGGCGGGATCCGCAGCCAGCCGGGCAGCGGTCCCGGGCGGTTCTCCTCTTGTGGCTCCGGCCCTTCCATCGCGTCTTCGTCCATTACGACGCCTCCGCCCCTAGCGTTCCCCATCGCCGGTCGGGCGTCTAGCGGAGCGAAGCCGCGAGAACGACTGATCCTACTCCGACTCCACGCTCACCAGCACCGACGCCAACGCGATCAGCATGGGGTCGCCGTCCATCGGCGTCTCCACCAGCATGCCGCCCTCCTCCACCGCGACCGATACCTCGCCCACCGGCAACGACTTCGCCACCGCCTCTTGGTCCACCGACTCCGGGTGTGGACAGGCGATCGTTACCTCCACCTTGATCTGCTCCATCGCGGTCACGCCGGCGTGGCGCAGGCCCACCAGGCTGTTGTGCCGGATCGCCTCGTCGACGGCGCGCTTGGCGGCGGTTGTGGCGTCGCCGCCGTGCACGTCGACGCCCATCCCTGTTTGGATCACGAACGGCTTGCGGGTCATCGCGGAACTCCCTTCGCCCTGGTCGGGCTTCCGATAGGCCGGGTCGGGCCTCGATTCAGTCGCTCAGAGGTTGCAGAATTGGAGCGTCCGGCGTCTCTCGCCCTGAGACGCGGATCTAGGTCAGCGCGGAGTTGAGGAAGCGCCGCGCCTCTGCCACGAAGGCGTCCGGCTGGTCCCCCGCGACGGAATGCCCCGCCTCCGGAATCGTCACCAACTCCACGTGCGAGTTGGCCGCTGCGAACTTCTCCGCCTGTTCGCGCTTGAGGACCGGGCTCTTCTCGCCGTGCAGCAGCAGCGTGGGGCAGGCCACCGCCTTGGCGACGTCCCAGATGTCGTCCTTGGCCCGCGCCACGCCACCGAAACCTTGCTCGCGAAAGCGCTGGTCGTACTGCTTCGCCATCTTGCCCTCGGGAGTCTCCCGCAGGGAGACGGCAAGCCGGGCCCGGATCCGCTCCTTGGACCGGTAGGGGTAGTACTTGTGCGTGTGCTCGACCCACTCGTCGAGGCTGTCCATCTCGTACGGTCCCGCCACGAACTGCTGGACCTCCTTCGCCCCGTCGACGCTGACCTCCGGGCCGACGTCGATCAGGATCAGCGCCCGTACTTGATCCGGATGCCGTCCCGCGAAGGTCATCGCGTTCATGCCGCCCATGCTGTGCCCGATCACCACGGGCCGTTCTAGCCCCAGCGTCGCCACGGCTTCTTCGATGTCGGAGACCATGTTGTCGCGCGTGTAGTCCGCGACCTCCTTCGCCCACTCGCTGTCGCCGTGGCCGCGCTGGTCGAAGGCGTGGACGTGCAGCAGGTCATTGAGTCGTGGTGCCACTTCGTCGAAGGAGTGGGCGTTGAGGGCGAAGCCGTGGAAGGCAATGGCCGGAACACGGGTTGCTGAGGAAGTGTCGCCACCCCAATCGCGATAGTGCAGTCGTAGCCCGTTCACGTCGATCGACTTGTCCGTCGCGGTTGGGTCAGTCGCCATCGCATCCTCCATACGCCGCGGCCCGGACGTTTGTCCCGGACTCCAGGAGCAGCGAGCGGAACATACTGGGTTCATCCCTTGGCGTCGAAGCGGTTTGCACTTCGATCGCCATCGGCCACTGGGGCTGCCGCTGGCCGTCGCTGCGGGTATGCTGCCGCTCGGAGCGACACCATGCCGAACATTGGACTCGACCCGGCGCTTTCCGCCGCCGACTACCCCGATCTGGCGACCGCGAGCCCCGACCGCGTCAAACTCACGACTGCCGCTGACGCCGTTTCCCGCTTCGTTCAGGACGGCGACTCCATCTACGCGGGCTACACCCAAGTTCCCCACGCCCTTGCCTACGAGATTATTCGCCAGGGGCGGCGTCGCCTGGAGGGGATCGCCGCCTCCGCTGGCATCCAGATGAGCCACTTCATCATGGCTGGCTGTATGGACCGCGTGCGCAGTGGCTACATCGGCGGCGCGCTCCGCCCTGGCCTGATCAGCGAGAAGATGGCCTCCGGCGAGTTGAAGTTTGAGGACTACAGCAACGGCGCCATCGCCATGATGTTGATGGCCGGTGCCTACGGACTCCCCTTCGTGCCGATGAAGTGGTTCCTGGGGACCGACTACCTCAAGCCCGAGAACATCGATCACCCCGCCGCCTTCTTGGGCCAAGAGAAGTGGAAGGTCATTGAGTCACCCTTCGACGGGGAGAAGTTCGTCGCTCTGCCGGCGATTAAGCCCAACATTACGATCATGCATTTTCAGCGTGCCGACGTATACGGCAACGTGCAGGGCTGGGGCGCCCTTGGCGACGCACGCTTCGCCCTCTGGGCGGCGGAGCGCGTCGTGGTCTCCGTCGAAGAGATCGTGCCGACGGAGGTCATTGGTCGCAGTCCCAATCTGACGCTAGTTCCCGGCGCGCGGGTGAGCGCGGTTGTTCACGAGCCCTGGGGGGCGCATCCCACGCACCTCTCCGGCTACTACGACTACGACTACCCCTTCATCGCCGCGACCGGGATCGCTGGTACATCCCAGGAGGGTTGGGACGCCTATCGCGCCGAATGGATCGACGCCGTCCCCTCGCGGGCCGAGTACATGGCCCACCTCCGTGACCGTTTCGGTGAGGCCTCCCTGGCCAACATCACTCCGATCGAGGACATCGAGCCGGTCGAACCGATCAGCTACGGCTTCGCCCCGCATTTGGCCTGGCCTACCCGATGAGACAGGCCTTCCCGATGAAACATGCCCTCCAGACGAAGCAAGGAGCGCCGGAGATGCGCCGATGACTGACTACACCCTGCAAGAATTGATGGTGATCGAGGCGGGTCGTCAACTCGGCGAAACGGAATCCGTCGTCGTTGGGCTCGGGCTTCCGGTCTTGGCAGCGACTATCGCCAAGCTCACAACGCGTCCCGACTTCGTCTATTCCACCGAGATCGGCGTCTTCGACTGGGAACCCGATCCAGAGACGATCACCCGTGCGCCCGTCGGCATCCACGACCTGGAGCTCTTCCCTGGTAGCGGCATGCTCTCCGACATGGCGGAGGCGCTTGGCGCCTGGACCCACGGCGGCAACGCCGAGTGCGCCTTCCTGACCGGCGCGCAGGTGGATAAGTTCGGCAACCTCAACACCATCGCCATTGGCGACTACGCCCACCCGGAACGGCGTCTCGGCGGCACGGGAGGCAACACCGACCTCGCCTGTTCTGCCAACCGCAGCGTGATCATCATGTCGCTGGAAGGCCGCCGCTTCGTGGAACGTTGCGACTTCATCACCTCGCCCGCCTACGTCGCCGGACCGGGCACCCGTCAGGAGGCGGGCCTGGCGGACCAAGGGCCGAACGTCGTGGTCAGCACTATGGGCGTCTTCGGCTTCGATACGCCGGATGGTCGAGACGGCAGTTGTGAGATGGTGCTGACGCACACCTTCCCCGGCGTCGAGGCGGAGACGATTCGCGCCATTGTCCCCTGGAACTTGCAGGTGGCCGACGATCTCGGCGAAGTCGTCCCACCCACCGATGACGAACTCACCTGGCTGCGTCGCTTGGACTCGTTGGGCATGTATCTGCGTGATGGTCGCTATTAGAATCGGCGCCTAGGGAGCAGCTGATTCGAGCGCTGGTTTCATCCTGGGCCAACCTAGAGCCGCTACGGCTGAGGCTGCTGGCCTGGGTTCGTGCCCGGAACGCGGCGGTACTGCACTTCGAGTGGAATTTGGGTCATCGGCTGCCCATCCAGGAGGACGTGGATCCAGTGAATACCTTCGGCGTCCAATGTGATGTTGAGCTGCGCGGCGATCGCCGCTGCCTTGTTGCCGCCCTCGAACTGCACGTCTACCGAAGCGATCTGCTTCTTCAACCCACTCGGCGGCTCCAACTCCATGACGACGGTGTGACGACCACGGGCGTCGCCGGAGACAAAGCTGATCGCGGCGAAGGTTGAGTGTTGGAAAGGCTCAAGCGCCTCTGGGGCGTCAGTTCGTCGATCGGTGCGCGTGACCCGATCGACGACGCGGATATAGCTCACCACACCATCCCGCTCCTGCAGCACTTTCTCGCAAAGCAGGGCGGATCGTACGAAGGGGCCTCCACGTCCGGCGCTGACCATGTTGACTCCCCATCTCCATCTGCTCGATCCCAAGGATCGCACGTCCACCCTGCTCTGTCGCCCAGGTCTGAGACGGCTCCACTAAGATGACGCGCATGGACTTCGCACGCGCCTTTGCCAAGACCGACTACCTGACCGTTGGTACCCGGCGCACCATCGACATCGCGATCGATGCGCTGCGCTCGACGCTGCCCGTCGGCGGCGGGAAGATCGTCGTCGACGTGGCGGGGGGCAAAGGTGTCGCCGGCTGCGACATCGCAACGGCGATAGGCACCACAGTCGTCATTTTCGAGATTTATCCGGCCCTCCTCGCCGATGCGGGAGCTCGCCTGAGTCGGCTCGAGTTGAGTGATCGCGTGGCGGTTGTCGCCGCCGATGGAAATCGCCTCCCCCTTGCCGATGGAGCGGTCGCCGCCGCCACCTGCGTCGGCGGCGCGTCCATCGTCGGAATCCCCCGCGTTTTCGAGGAATTGGCCCGTGTGGTCCGTCGCGGCGGACTGGTCGTCGTCTCAGATGTCGTCTGGCGGACGAGGCCAGACGGCCCCCTGGGGGAGGATTGGGGCGACCCTCCCGCCGAGATCCAGTACGCGCTGCCGGAGTACCAAGAGGTAATGCGCGCGGCGGGTCTGCGCCCCGAGACGACGGAGCAGCATCCCCGGAGCGATTGGGAGGACTACGTCGCTCCGATCCTGGAGGTGGCCCGGGAGGCGCGCGCGGCGGGCGACACGGCGTTCGCGGACGAGTTGCAGGCGAGCTTCGAGCTTGAGCTGCGGTGGGCTGAAGCCTACTGGGACTACGTCACGATCGTGGCGCGCGTCGCGGATTAGCGATCCGTCAGCTCCAACGATGGCGCGCTTAGCCCAGCTCCACGCCGCACTTCTGAGCGAGTTGGAGGAGTGCCTTCGCGACGCGATCCGGGTCGACCAACATGTGGAAGTGCGCCCCCTCGATCTCTGAGAACACCCACTTTTCTTCGTTTACCCGCTTCACCGAGGCGCTATACGACTTCCGGCTTTTGCCGAATCCCAGGTAGGCGACCGGAGCGTCCGGCCAAGTCGCCGGGAGCGGGATGGGTTCTTCGTAGACCTCCAAAGGCGTCGATCGCAGATCTTCCATGAACTGCGCTCTGACCCCCGCGTCGGGAACCGCGGCGCGCAGGACCTCTTCAGGGAAGGGCGGCAGCATCTCGTCAACGGCGGCGCGGCGAAAGCCTTCGGCTTCCTCCTCGGAGTCGAAGAGGTCAAAGCGGCTTTTGCCGTCGATGGGAAGATCTGCGTCGCAAAAGATGTAGGCCGCGACGGGACGATCCAGCGCGTCCCCTATCGCCGGCAGCAGCACACCGGCAGCGCTATGTCCTACCAGGACGACCTCCTCCGCCGGGTCCACGGCATCCGGTCCCTCTGTTGGAAGCTCCGCTATCGACGCGCAGATCTGTTCTACGTGTTGCTGCCAGTACGGTTTCCCGGCGCGCCAAACCTTCGGATCGTGGTGCAAGCCGGGCACGACTACGCCGATCTCACGCTCCCACAGCACGTTCGCTACGTGCGCCCACGACAACACACCTACCAAGGGACTGTGCACCAGCACGAAAAAGGCCACGCTAGCTCCCCGCCGCTATGACAGCGTCGACCTCGATCTCAATCAACATCGCTGGATCGACCAACGCCTTGACCTCCACGATCGTCGCGGCGGGTCGAACTTGTGCAAATGCGTCAGCATGGGCACCGGCGATCTCCTCCCAGCGCGCGACATCCGTCACGTACATACGGGTGCGTACAACATCGTCCAATGTGGCCCCTGCTTCTGTCAGCGCCTCCGCGATGATGCTCAGGCAGCGCCGTGTCTGCGCCTCCATCCCGCCGGGCGTGACGGAGCCGTCTGGCTCGATTGGCGCGGTGCCCGCTACGAACATCTGATTCCCCACCCGCACCGCCCGCGAGAATCCGAAGCGCGACTCGTATGGGCTTCCGCTCGATACTCGCTGTCGGTCGTCCATCGTCCCACCCTTGTCCGACGCATCTTTGGTGTCGTCGCCCGTGCGCGACCACCCCAGCATCGGGCATCATGACCGGTATGTCCGCCACGTCAGCCGACGACTACTTAGCACTCGACGACGCCGCGCTCCTCCGGCAGTGCCGCGTGGAGAACTTCCGCGTCTCCGGGCCCGGAGGCCAGCACCGCAACAAGACCGACAGCGCCGTCCGGCTCACTCACGAACCGACCCGCGTCGTAGCCCAAGCCAGCGAGCGACGTTCGCAGCACGAGAACCGGCGTCGGGCCTTGGCGCGCCTGCGCCAGGCCATCGCCTTGGAGGTGCGCCGTCCCATTGACCTCGAGACGTACACACCGCCGCCGCCGCTCGACGCCGTGTTGACCGCCAAGAAGTCCCGTCGCATCGGGCCGCAGCATCGCGACTATCCGCAGGGGGTGCAGGCATTCCTTGACCTGTTCCTTGCTGTCGACTGCGCGCTCGGAGAGGCCGCCGGCTACGCCGGCGCGTCCACGGGAGGGTTATCGCGCTTCGTCGTCGCCCACCGCCCGCTCCTGCGCCGGGTCAACCAACTGCGCCAGGAGCGCGGTCTCCGGCCCCTGCGTCCCTGACGTGCCAGCCTGCTAGACGCGGACGGGAGCTCCCTCGGTCGCCAGGAGTTCCATGTCGTCGGCCTTGCCGAACATGAACGGCAGGAACGACTCACCGGGAATGCGGGTCAGGATTTCGCCGTGAGTGTAGGTGTCGCCCTCGGCGTAACTCATCGAAAGCAATTTGCGCATCGGAATATCGGCGACGGGGTCGTGCGCGGACTCTCGCAGCAGGACTTCGCCATCCAGGCGCTCCACGAGCCGAGTTTTTCCCGTGTGCCGTACCCGGACCAGGACCGGGTCGTTGTCGAAGCCATTGCCGTCGGGGGCGGGCATGTACTTGAAGTAGAAGCGGCTGCTTTCGCCGCTATCGCCCGGCTCGCCCGCTTCCACGACATCGCCCTGTAGCTCGATGTAGGTGATTCCGTAGCGCTGGACGGTTCCGACGATGTTGTCGCCATTGCGGCGGACCTGGATGTCGGCGACCTTTTTCGGTTCCCCGTAGAGCTCGCGACCGAAGATCACGGCGCTGTCCGTCGACATCGGCATCGTCAGTGGGTAGTCGCCGACGATGCCTTCGTACTCGCACTGCACGGAGAGGCCCGCCGCCCCGAAGGGCTGGAGCCCGTTCGAGAGTCCGATGTGCGAGACGCTGACGGACGCGATCGGATTGTCGGTGGGCTTGAGCGGGGGCGGGAGCACTGCCGCGATCACGTCGGGGTCGGTCTCGAAGACGGCGGAGATCCCGCGGAACTGCTCGAATTCCGGTTGGGCGTAGAGCTTCTGCAGCCGCCGCACCTCTTCCAACGTCTTCACGAATCGCACGGACATGATGATCTCCTGGTCAGATTGGGATTTGATGGCGTCAAGATACAGGACTTCGGAGGTCGGGACCGAAGGGTGAATGCCTAGCGCTTCCGTGCCAGCCAAGTGGCGGCGGCGGTTTGGCCGCTTCGCACAGCCGATTCCATCGTCGCGGGCCATTCGGTGTCGGTCCAAGCGCCCGCGAGCAGGAGATTCGGGATCGACGTCGAAGCGCCCAATCGATGGCGGGCGGCGCCCGGCGAGGCACGGAACGTCGCCTCTTGCTCCTTCACGACCTGCCACGCGAGCAGCTCCGCGTCTTGAGCTGCGGGGAAGGCGCGTCGTAAGCCGGCCACCGCCCGTTCGGCGATCTCTTCCTGCGGCAGCGACGACTCTTTCTCCGCCCCGCTCAAGGAGCAGGTCAGCCACTGGCCACGATCTTGCCCATGGCCCAGCCCGGATCCGGGCAACCCGTGGATTCGTGTCCGGTTGAAGACATACTGCACTGCCGAATCGAGAACCGCGATGAAAGGCTCCCTCATGACTTCGCGGTCGAAGTGGACGTATACGTTCACGATCGGAGAGGTTTCAAGAACGGTGAGGGCGGAGAATCGCTCTTGCCAGGCCTCGGGGAGGACGGTGTGCGCCTGCGCCGGAGGCAACGCGAGCACGACCCCTGCCGCGGCGATCCGATCGCCGTTCCTTAGCTGTACGCCCGTGACCCGCTCTCCGTCGGCGTCCAGCCCCACGACGGACCTGCCGAGCCTCACCTCTCCTCCCGCTGCCTCGAACGCCGTGAGCGCGGCGTCGGCCACGCCTGAGAGCCCCACCGCCGGAATGCCGATCTCGGCACCGTGTGCGTCCGTGAGCAGTCCTACCTGGAAAACCATGATCGCTTGCCGAGCACTGACCGCGTCCGAGCGATCGTTGCAGGTGGGCAGCACGATCAAATCCCAAAAAGACGCGATGGTCTCCGGCGATTGCCCGTGTGCTCGTAGCCATGCGCCGAACGAGACATCGTCGAGCTCCCGTCGTCCCGCGGCGCCCATCCGCAGCATCGGCCAGATCGCGCGGCCCAGCCCCAGCTTTTCTCGCCAACCCAGATGTTGATAGCGCAGAATTGACGCGCCCAGATGTAGCGGTGCCGGAAGCCCTTTCGTCGCCGCGATGGCGGAGGTGCGACCGGTCTCAGGGTCCAGCACGGGAATGCGCAACTGATCCTGCTCGCGCATCGAGTCCAAGAGGCCAAGTCGCCGTACGAGGCCCCGGTAGGCGGTGCAGCAGCGCAAGTAGATGTGCTGTCCGTTGTCGAGTTCGATCCCGTTTCGCGGATCCTGAAACGAGAACGTCTTGCCGCCTGGATACGGCCGTTTCTCGACCAGCGTCGTCAGTACGCCCGCTTCCGCCAGCTCCAACGCGGCCGTCAGCCCAGCGAGGCCACCACCAACGACGACTACCCGCCCGGCGGCGTCCGCTGGTGCTTCGTATGCAACCTCTCGGACGCCGGTCGTTTCGCCAGCTTCGGGTGCCACGGCCACCCCCTAGCGACGCCGGTGAGGACGGGCGCCGGCCACCCAGAGCCGTCCCAAGGTCATCAACGCGTTTGTCTTCGACGGGCGCACACGTGAAGAAAAGACATCGTATTCGCGATTTTCGATGGCATCCAAGATAGTCCGATAGCCGCCGTTCAGCCCGTTGCAACAGGCTCGGCTGCGGGGGCCATCCAGCAGTGGGATCAGCCGCTCCCCGCTGGCGTAGAGGATCCGCGTGCGATTGGCGTACTCCTGCATCAGGGCGCGGAAATTCTCGCTCAGCTCACTCGCCTTGATCGCTTCCTCGCTGACATCGAAGGCAGCCAAATCTTCCTTGGCCAAGTAGATTCGATCCCGCTCCGCATCCTCTTTCACGTCGCGCATGATGTTCGTCACCTGCAGCGCTTGGCCCATGTCCGTTGCCGCTCGGACGACCAGGTCCCTCTGCGATCGGTCGTAGCCAAAGATCTCCACCGTGATCAGCCCGATCACCGATGCGGCGCGATAGCAGTACTGCTGCAAATCGTCCCAGGTCGCGTAGCGGGTTTGCGTCAGGTCCTGCTCCATTCCCGCTACCAGCTCCTCGAAGTGCTCACGGGGAATCTCGAAGCGCTTCACCGCGTCGCCCAGCCCGATTGAGATCCAATCGTCCCCGGCGCCGGCATAGGCTTTCTCCAGGAGGTCGTGCGCCTCTGAGAGGCGGGCCGACCGGTCCTCAACGCTGCCGGTGTCGTCGACCGCGTCGTCGACCGTCCCCGCGAAGCTGTAGGCCGCGTAGACGGCGTCGCGCTTGTGGCGTGGCAGCACCACGAAGGGGTAGTAGAACGACGACGAGCGGGCCTTCGTGAACGCCTTCGCTTGCGCGTACGCCTCGGTCACGCTGGGAACGCGTTGGTCGGCGCCCATGCCTACCCGCCCAACGCATAGCGACGTGCCAGCACACGCAGTAAGAGCCAGGCTTTCTCTCGGCCCGAGATCCGTGGCCGCTTGCGAAGCACGTCGTAGTCCTGTTTCTCGATCGCCCGTAGTACGGCTCGGCCCCCAGACGTGAACAGCCGCAGATCGATACGCAGCTCCCGATCGACTTCGTCGACCAGCGGAGCGCCCTGCCGGAACAGCGCCTCTGCGCGGTCCACCTCGAAGCGCATCATTGCCCGAAAGCCCGGGGTCGCCTGCTTGGCGGCGATCTGGTCCTCACTGACGCCGAAGCGGCGCAGATCTTCCAGCGGCAGATAGATCCGCCCAGCGTCGAAGTCCCGCGCGACATCCTGCCAGTGATTCGCGAGTTGCAGCGCGGTGCAGGTCCTGTCGGAAAGCGCGATTTGGTATGGCTCGCGATGTCCAAAGAGCGCGAGCACCATCTCCCCCACCGGGTTCGCCGAATACGAGCAGTAGTCCAGCACGTCCTGGTACGTCTCGTATCGGAACTGTGTCTGGTCGCGGCGATTCGCTTCGATGAGCCGAGCGAACGGCTCCCGATCGATCTGGAATTCATCCACCACCTCGCTGAGCGCCACGCCTATCGGATGCGACGCTTGGCCCGCGTAGACCCGCCCCAGCTCGCTCTCCCATTCGTTCAGGAGTGCGAGCCGATCTCCGGCAGCCTCATCACCCAGGTCGTCGGTGAAGCGGCAGTAGGTATAGACGGTGTACATCGGAGTGTGAAGTCGCTGGGGAAGGAATCGGGTAACGACGCTGAAGTTCTCGTAGTGCCGGCGGGCATAGCGCTCGCACCAAGCGGCCGCGCCCGCGGGATCGGAGATCCCGGCGCTGTAGCCAGCCTCGATCGGGTCGGTCTCTTGGGTCACCACGCGCGATCCACCTCCGCCTGCGCAGAGTGTATGCGATCCGATCCCAACCGTACGAACGGCGGGTACCGGGCGGAGGTTAGCGCGCCTGATTCGCGTGGGCATACCGGCCCAGCGCCATCAGGGGGAAGTAGTGCCGGTACAGGTGGTAGTTGATCATGAAGTCCGTGGGGAACCCCGTCCCGGTGAACTCGGGTTCATCCCAGGTGCCGTCCGGGCCTTGGTGGTCGATCAGATATTGCACGCCCCGCGCGACCTCGCGCGAGTCCGTCTCGCCGGCGGCGATCAGGGCCATCAACGCCCAGGCTGTTTGCGATGCCGTCGACGGTCCCGCGCCCCGCAGCGTGGGGTCCGCGTAGGAATCGGAACTCTCCCCCCAGCCGCCGTCCTCGAGTTGGTGCGCCCGCAGCCAGGCGATCGATTTCCGCACGACGGGCTGCGTCATCGGTTCGCCCAGCTCCGCCAGCGCGGGTAGAACGGCTCCCAGTCCGTAGAGATAGTTCACACCCCAGCGCCCCCACCAGGCGCCATCCGGCTCTTGGAGGTCGTAGAGGAACTGCAACGCCCGCGCGGCGGGCGGGTACTCCCCGCGGTAGCCCATCCGGCCAAGGAATTCCAACGCATGCGCCGTGACATCCGCGGTGGGCGGGTCCAGCAGCTCGCCGAAATCGGCGAAGGGGATCTCCGTGAGGAACTGCTTGGTATTGTCGACATCGAACGCGGCCCAACCGCCGTTCTTCGACTGCATGGAGAGCATCCATCGCGTGCCAGCATCCATCGCGCGGCGCTTCGCGGCCTCGTCTTCCACGGAGATGCCGTCGAGTGCGATGAGGACGACTGCCGTGTCATCCACGTCAGGATAGACATCGTTGTCGAATTCGAAGGACCAGCCACCCGCCGGGGTGTCTGGGTTCTTCACTTGCCAGTCCCCGCCGGAGAAAACTTGCTCCTGCAGCAGCCAGCCGCCGGCTTGCTGGAGCGCAGGGTCGTCCGCAGCAAGGCCGGAATCGAGCAGAGCGATGACGGCGAGCCCCGTGTCCCAGACGGGCGATTGGCACGGCTCCGTCCAGAGCATCCCCTCGTCCTCCCAAGTAAAGCGATCGAAGGCCTTGAGCGACTTCTGGATCACCGGGTGATCGAGCGGGTAACCGAGCGCGCGCAGAGCCAAGATCGCGTACACCCAGGGCGGTTGAATGCCCGCCCAGCCTCCGTCCGCCTCCTGTCGATCGAGGAGCCAGCGTTCCGCCGTCGCCAGCGCGCGCCGTTGGAAGGGTCGGATATGGTTGCGGTCCATGAAGCGCAGAACTTTGTCGATCCCAAAGAAGGCGCCTTTCCATGATGCAAGATTGGTTGGTGTCTGCACGGCGAAGGTCCGGCGCTCCTTTGGGTCACACCACAGCTCTTGTACCCCGGCGCCGGCGGGGAGTGTCGCCACTGGCCGAAGCGTCGAGATGACACTGATCCCGACGATCGTGGCCCGCGCCCACGAGGCGAATTCGTACAGATTGATGGGGAACCAATTTGGCAGCAGGTTGAGCCAAGCTGGCATCGCCGGCAGACGGTCCCAGTCGTACTGGTCGAACAGTGCGAGCCACATCTTCGTGAAGACGCGGGCCTTGGCGATGCCGCCCCGGTCCAGGATCCATTCGCGCGCCTGCACCATGTGCGCCGCGTTGGGATCCTCACCGGAGAGCTTCAGCGCGAAATACGCTTCGATGGTTGTACTGAGTTCACCAGGACCATTCAAGTACTGCGCCCAATAGCCGGAATCGGTCTGCTGCCGGCGCAGATAGTTGGCCATCTGCGCCCACTTTTCGGGCTCGCCAACGCCGAGATGATGGGTGAGCAAGAGGTACTCGGCGGTGATTGAGGCGTTCGCCTCCAACTCACCCCACCAGAAGCCTTCCTTGTGCTGATCGTTGAGCAGCCACGACTGGGCACTCGCGATCGTCGCTTGCAAGCGGTCATCCTCGATGCGCGGCACAGCTCTGATCGACGGAGGTGTTGTCATCTCAGGCCTTGGAGCATGGTAGATTCCGCGTCATTACAGATCCCGGTGCAGAATGAAGTTTGCGATCTCGTCAAACGATGCCTGTCCTGCCGAGTCGAGGTCAAGCGCGGACAGCTCTTCGAGGAAGCCGTCGTGATGTTCCTTGGCCGCGAGTTTCGTTGCCTCACTCGCCCTCAAGGACGTTAAGATCCCCATGACCTCTTCCACGTCCCCGTCGCTCATCGACTCCTTCGCGTAGATCGCCTCCAACGTCGCCCGCGTCGATCCGCTGGCGTTCTCGAACGCAAACACAATCGGGTAGCTCTTCTTTCGCCGCCGGATGTCGTTGTCTGTAGATTTTCCAGTCGCCGCGCTGTCGCCCCAGAGCCCCAGCCAGTCGTCGCTGATCTGGAAGCAAAGCCCCAAACGACGTCCCGCCCGGTCCAGCGCCGCGACCTTCTTGGCGTCCTCGGTCGCCAGCAGCGCGCCCATGCCCATCGAGCATCCCAGCATCGCGCCGGTCTTGCGGCCGATCATCGCCAGATAGGCATTGACCCCCACGTTTGTCCGCTCTTCGAAGGACAGGTCCAGGTACTGCCCTTCGATCATTTCCAGCGCCGCTTGGTTCAGGAGCGTGGTTCCCGCCAGAACCGCCTCGGCAGACGCGCCCGCCTCTGCCGAGCGTCGTAGTGCGTGCTCCGCCAGCTCACGCAACGCATCGCCCACGTTGATCGCCTGTGCCCTACCCCAGACCACCCAAACCGTTTCACGGTGGTGCCGTTCCCGATCCTCATCTTGGATGTCGTCATGGACCAGGCTGAAGGCGTGAACCATCTCCACGGCGGCGGCGCCCCCCGCCGCGCGTTCGCGTCCCGCCGCTCCGGCCAGGGTCTCCGCGCTGAGTAGCGTCAACGACGGCCGCATTCCCTTGCCACCCCCACCCTCCCGCGGCGTACCGTCCGATTCTTGCCAGCCCAAGGCGTAGCGCACCATGTCGTAGATGGGCAGCGTGCGGCCTTCCAAAACGGCGCGCATTTCCTGCTGGATCCGCGCGTGATGGACGACGAATGCGGCGGGCAGGTCCACTGCGCGTTCCTCCAGCGGATTCTATTTTCGCGTCAGGATACGAGACCAGACCTGTTCGCGCGGTGCAGGTTTCCGTGGGTGGGGCTAGGCACCCGACGCGGCACACTCTCGACACAGCCCGAAAATCGCGAAGTGGTCGACGGTGGCCTCAAAACCGTGCTCCAGCAGGATCGCCGTGCGCAGCTCTTCCATCAATTCGTGGCCCAGTTCGATCGTGACCCGGCAGGCGCGGCAGATCAGGTGGTGATGCCGATCGTCGCCCAGCCAGGAGTAGCTTGCCTCCCCGGTCCCCAGGTCGGTCTCGGAGACAAGGCCTCTATCGCGGAACGAAGACAGGGTCCGATAGACCGTGCTGGCGTTGATCATGGGATGGCCCACTCGGATGTCGTCGAGGATCTGCTGGGCGGTTTTGTGACCGTCTGCATGCCGCAGTGCGGTGGCAATGAGTTGGCGTTGCCAGGTTGCGCGGAACCCTCCGGCCCGGAGCAATGCGGTGGTGGTTGATTCACAGCTCATAGCGTTACGTTTCAAGCGTAGGTGACGAAGGGATTCGGACGTAGCTCAAGAGGCCCGGCAATCTAGGTCAGCGGCCCGGGGGCGTCCTGTTCCGCCGGCACGATCGGCGCCGGGGGAAAGACGCCGAACTCTCCCGCGCCCATCCAACGGGGCGCCTGCGTGCCGCTGGTGCTCACGACGTAGCAATTGTTCTGCGGCGATGTGCCCTTGCGGCCTCCCCCGTTGTTCTCCCCCGCTAACAATCCGGAGAACGCGATCCAGCGTCCATCCGGGGAGACCAAGCTGTGCGAGTGCGCGAATTGATCGAAGAATCCCAGGAGTGTGGCGAATTCCCCGCTGGGCCGGAATTGCGCCAGGGGGCGGCGCTGGCCGGTCTTGAGATCCAGGCGCAGCAGCGTCAGATCGGCCTCGCCACCAATCGGGCTGACATAGAAGAGAGCCGACCCATCCGGCGCCCACGATAACGCCGTGACCGGACCGGAGGTCACGGTTTGGCTCGTACCGGTGTTCGCGTCGACGATCATGACCTCTCGTGACAGTGGGCCTTGGCCGGCGAGCGGTGTGACGGCGATCAAGTCCGTCTGTGGCGCCCGGACGAGAGTGCTCATCCCGTTCACGGGCAGCAGTGCTTCACGGCTCTCGCCATCCCGCGTCGATCGCCACAGGGTCACACCATCCGAGGTGTTCGGCGTTGTATAGAGAAACGCGTCCCCCTCCAGCGTCCAGACGGGGCTGCGGAAGGTGGGGTTGTCCCGGGCGATGCGAGTCGACCCGCTGGCATCCGTCTGGCCGCTGGCGGCGGTGTCGAAGAGCAAGAGCTCCATCCCCAGATGGATGGCCAAGGCTTTGCTGTCGGGCGCCCAAGAGAAGTACAGCGGCCCGCCCGCCATGAGCGACTGCGCCTGCAGGCTCCGTGTCGCGTCGACGAGATGCAACATCAGCCCTTTGCGGCTTTGGGCGACGACCGCCGCCATCCGGCCCGAAGGGGACCAGCACATGTAGTGTGGGATCGACGGCGCGATCATTCCAGGCGAATCCGAGTCGTTCTGGAAGATCGCGATGGGGTCAACGTCGCCCTCCGGGGCGACGCGGCGAATCTCCAGCCGTTGCCCGCCTTCGGCATCGTGTCCTGTTGCGCTGACCAAGAGCGCGTCGCCATCGGGCGACCAGCATGGCCAACTGAAGCGCAGCTGTTCCGCCAGCCCATCTGCCAAGACGATGGGATCGCCATCGTCAGCGGGGATCGCTCCCACCGAGCGCACCGTCAGACTTCCGTCATCCGTGACCATGGCCAGGCGTGGGTCGCCCGTCCAGGTCTCGGGCACGTGGTCTTGTGGCATCGGCCCTACGATCTCGTCACCCGCCATCCTCAGCGTCTAGCCGCGCTCCCGGAGAAGCGCCGCCGGCATGATGTTCTTCGTATCGGGCGAGGTCGTACAACACGGACGAGGCACGGTTGAGGAAGCGCATGACCTCCGGATTCAGCGGATAGTCCGTCGCCTGCAACCGCGATGCTTCCCGTTCCGCCCTTCGACAAATGGACCGGGCGAGATCGAGCGCACCCCCCGCCGCTGTGCCCCCGGGGAGGACGAACTCGGTTGGTGCGGGAACTTCCGCTTCCAGTTCTGCCGCGATCTCTTCAAGCCGTTCCACGTCCGCGGCGCTGGTCGTGAACTGATCCGGGACGGGTTTCCCTGCGGCGACCGCGAGCTCCGCCATGACCCGGTAGAAGCCTTGCTGGAGTTCCTGTGCAATCGTGTCCGTCCGTGGCCCCGACGAGAGCGCACGCGCCAAGCCCAGCGCGCTCGTGGCCTCATCAAGCGCGCCATAGGTCTCTGGTTGCTGGTGGTGCTTGGGAACCCGACCCCCACCCCATAGGGTGGTGTCGCCATCGTCCCCTTTTCGGGTGTAGTGGGGCACGCCGGGATTGTACTCGGCGCAGGCGCTGACGGTACCCCTAGCGCCCCTGGAACTTCGGTGGGCGTTGCTCCGTGTACGATCGCACGCCTTCAAGATGATCGTCGGACTCCCAGAGACCGTCCGCTAAGGGCATCGCGTACTCGTCCAAGGAGCGCCAGTCCGTCGTCATGCCCTGGCGCACGACGCGTTTGATGGTGCGTTGCGCCAACGGTGCGCCCCAACTCAGCTTCTCAGTCAGCGCGTCCACGGCGTCGGTGAGCCCGTCTTGCGGGACGACGCGTGAGACCAGCCCGATCCGATCGGCCTCGGCCGCGTCGATCAGCTCGCCGCTGAGCAGCATCTCCATGGCCCGGCTCAGCCCGACGATCTGGCGGAGGAAGTAGGTGCCACCCACGCTGCCGACCACCCCACGCCGCACAAAGAATGATCCGAACTTCGCCCGCTCCGTCGCAATGCGGATATCGCAGAGCAGGGCGAGGTCCATTCCCATCCCCACGGCGGCGCCGTTGACTGCGGCAATCGTCGGTTTCTCACAGTCGAGGATCGCCGGCACGATGGGCGTCAGTGCTTCTTCCCGCGACTGGTACCGCCGCAGCTTGCGCGTCGATCGCTGGCTATCGCGGTCTTCGGCCAGGAAGATCTCCTGCACGTCATCCCCAGAACAGAATCCCCGCCCCTCGCCGGTCAGCACCACGGCTCGCGTGCCGGGGTCCTGGTCCGCCTTGCGGAATGCGTCGGTCAGGTCTGTGTACGTTTGGGGGCGGATCGCGTTCATCACTTCGGGACGGTTGATCGTGATCCAGGTCACGGGGCCGCGGTTCTCGTAGCGAATGTCGGTGTAGCTCATGTCGCCTCCGCCCAGAGGCTACCCGAAGCGCGTTGATGGGGCCCTGATCTCGATCGAGGTGGAGCTCAGGCCGCTTGTTCCAATTTTCGCTCAGGGTGAAGCAGGATCGGAACGGGCGCCGTCGCGCTCTCCGCGTCCGGGCTCCCATCGCTGCCCGTGTCGACCATGGCCGCCGGGCGACCTTGTGCGCGGCGGCCGGCCCAGAGGAAGGCGAGCCCCAGCACCGCAAGCGGCACGACTAGCAAGGCGTGGAGGGCGACCGCGTAGGCGGCAGCGCCCGCGCTTGAGAAGCCCATTGCCGCGACGGTGTGTCCGGTCACCACCTCAAACGTACCCAAGCCGCCGCCGATGCCGGGCAGCATCCCGGCCATCGTCGTCACGGCGACGACTGTCGTCGCTTCCGTGAAGGAGAGGTCGAGGGCGAGCGCTCTCGCCAACACAAGGAATGCCGCCGCTTGAAACGCGTAGGCGGCGGTGGTCGCGCCCAGAACACGCAGCACGCGCCCCAGACTGCGTAGGAGCCCCAGGCCCTCGCCAGCTTGACTCGTGAATTCGGTCAGCATCTTGGTCAGCCGTGGCGGGCAGTAACGCAAGGCCATGCGGACCGGCGTCCCGGACAGCCGGCCCGTCACCGCCAACAGCGCCAGCAGCGCGCCAAACCCCACGAACCCCGTGAAGGCGACACTGATGATCGAATTTCTACGCCCAACGGCACGAAGGCGAGCGCCACCAACATCAATGCCAGCACGAAGAGCCCGTCGAACAGGGCTTCGACAATGAAGCTGCCGCTCACGGCCCCCTTCGTCAGGGGTGTTTCGCGACTAATCACGTGCGCCCGCGCCACGAGCCCGGCCTTCGCCGGGAGCACGTTGTTGGCTGCCACTCCAATCGTCAGCGCCCGCATGGGCAGCCAGCGCCCACAGTCGTGGATGTGAGCCAAGAGGACGCCGAAGCGCTCCGCCCTGGCCAGGTGATGCAGGAGGAAGAGCCCGACGGCTGCGACTCCGAGGAGCGGATTCGCACTGCCCAGGGCGCGTCCCATCGTCGAGAGGTCGTTTTGCCAGAGAAACAGCGCAATGCTGCCGGCGGAGACCGCGAGCAAGATCACTGGCAGGACCCAGCGTCGACGTGCGTTTTGTTTGGTCTCCGTGAGGGGCGCTGACCGTCTGTCGTAGGGAGACCCGAAGGATCGCGGCGCGAGCCGGAATGGCAGAGCGAGCGGCAAGACGCGACCCATACGTTCCTCAACGGTCGATCGGGGTGGCACGTCCATCTGGATTGCTACCTTCGTAGATCATCGGCAGGGATGGGGAGAAGCCTTAGGGCGATCCCGTACGGGTTTGATCAGGGAACGGAGGAGACCGAGACGTCGCAGTGGTCAAAGACCCGCGCGGCGTGTGCCCGCGCCGCAGGATTCGGAGGCGGGACTAGACGAGATATACCGTGGCCGTTGCCTTGTTCCCGTCGCGATCGAGTGCAGGCAGTGTCTGGACGGATGGTTGTGGCTCGCCCCCCAGGACATGGTGCGCGATGAGCCGGTGCAGCCGGACCACGTGTTTCTCCTGAAACATCGCCTCCACCTCGTCGAGCCCGAAGAAGTCCGCACCGTCGGTCTCTTCGCCATCGGGTTCTGGCGTGCCTTTGTCGACGGCCGTGGCAAACGCCACGAACGTGTCCGAGCCCAGCGGCGAAGCCAACGAACGGACGGCGACGAGCGCTCCCGCCCGGCCCTGCAAGGCCGTCTCCTCAACCAATTCCCGCTCGGCACAGGCGGCCAGGCTCTCTCCTGGGCGTTGTCCCCCATTCGGGAGTAGCCAGCGCCCCTTGGCCCATCCGTAGGTGAGCCGCACCAGCAGGATCTTCTCGTCACGGATGACGACGGCGCCAGCCCCGACTCGCGCCAAGATCTCCGTCACAGCGGGAATCCCGACAACGCTCTACCGCTGAGGCAGTTCTGTCGATCTGAGACGGATGTGCAGGCCATCGACCGATCTTACTCAAGATCAGGGGCAGCGCCCCCTCGATTCGGGCATCCCCCGGCGCGGCGCGAGTCACCGCCTCCGATCATGAAGGCAGGAGACGACGCTCAGGGAACTGATCACATCGCTCCGCGCCGTGTCGCCGCCGGCCTCTTCGTCTTCGCCGCGGCAGCGCCCGCGCGGCTTCCGGCCTTGGCCGGGAGCTCATCGAGGTCTCACTTTTCGAGGGACCGCGGCTCTAGCGGGCGGCCTCTTGAAAGGCCTGGAAGGCCGAGTCGTCGAAGAGGACGAAGCGGATTTCGTTGACCGCCGTGTCGCGTCCTGCATGCTCGTGCACCACGCGCACCATTATCCGCGCACAGTCCTCGACCCGAAACCCGCCGACACCCGTGCCCAGCGCTGGAAACGCGATCGACTTCAAACCCCGCGCTTCCGCCAGATCCAGCGCACCACTGGTCGCTCTCTCGATCTTATCGTCGTCCGTCAACAAGTCCTGACCCATCGCCGCTGCGTGGATTACATGCTTGGCGGCGAGAGTGCCCGCGCCCGTAATGACAGCAGTGCCAACCTGGATCGGCGCTTGCCGGATCGCATCGGCTTCGATCACCCGGCCCCCACGCCGCACGATCGCCCCCGCCACGCCGGACCCCATCCAGAGATGATTGTTCGCCGCGTTGACGATCGCGTCTACCGCCTGCTCGGTGATGTCCCCCTGGACGACTTCGATCTTGCTTGGCATCGCACTCCCTTGCGTCCCGTCCTGGTCGTCTCTTACTTGATCGCTAGGGCATTGGGTGGACTGCCCGTCCCACCTTCGATGTTGAGAGGCGCGGAAACAAAGAACGACTCGTAGACGCCATCTTCCGCACAGTCCGCCGCGAGATGCGTGAGCTGGAACATCTCACCGATCGGCATCCCGAACCGGCCGATGATCCAGTGATGGAGGAACCCCTCCGGGTCCATGAAGTTCGGAGGTGGCCAGGCCTCCAAGGCCGGGTTGTCGCTACAGACGGCGACGGGATGGGCGTTGAAGAGGTATTCCGCCATCTCTTCCGCGCACTGCAACCCCGGGGTTTTCAGGTTGGCGGTGACCGCCAAGGCCCCCCGCACTCCGGCATCTTGCTGCTCATACCAGGGGATCCAGCCGGTGTTGATCAGCAAGACATCGCCGGTTTGTAGCTCCACGCCCTGCGCCTGCCGCGTCGCCTCCAGGTCGGCGACGGTGATGTCGAGGCGTTCTCCCGCGTCGATCGGACGCCCTTCGGCCGCCAGATAGTGCGCCACATCCAGCAGCACGGCGCGCCCGGCGATGCCGCGGCGCGCCCAATGGTCGATGCCAAGCGCCGTCTTGTCGCCCGACTCTTTCAGCTCTGCGGAGGTGATCCCGCCCCAGAAGCCGTGCTCAAAGTCGCCCACGTGGGTCAGGCTGTCCCATTGACTGGATGCTTGGGTGTAGAAGTTGTCCAACACGTCATCGCCGTGATTCCCAATCGGAATATCGCGGAACACGGTGTGCCGGAAGCGGCCGCGTCCATAGAGCGGAGGGTCCGGCTTTTCCTGCTCCCAGTTCATTGTGAAGACGGCGCCCTTTTTGACCAGCCCGGCCGCCGTGACGATCAGCTCAGGGGTCTGGAGGTTGAACATCCCCACGTTGTCGTCGTCGCCGAACATTCCCCAGGCGGTCTTGGCGGGATTCCCCGCTTTGAAAGGGAGATCGGCGTAGTTGGGCAGCGGGTCCGGAATGGTCATCACTCGATCCTCTGTTTCGTGCAGCTCGCTTCTTTGGCCAGCTTGATGGTGCGGCGCAGCGGCAGTCCGCGCTGCGCATTCTTTTCGGCTCGGGTGGGCCTGTCAACGGTCACATCTGAGATTGGGCGAACCTCTCGTACACTTAGTTCGCGAGCCTTCGTCTCTGGGTCGCTCGATTGACGGCCACGTCCACCTGGCGACGTGCCCTGAGAGGTCGTCCACATCCCATCGTCTCGGCCCCGCCTTCGCAGCGTCGCAGCAGTCCTCAGTGGTCGCCGCCAGGTCTATTACGGCTGGTGGCTTTTGGCGGGCTCTGTCGTCGCCATGGCGATCGGCAGTGGGGTATCGTTCTGGTCGTTCGGCCTCTACGTCGGACCGCTCGAAGAAGAGTTCGGCTGGTCACGCGCTGGGGTGTCGCTGGGCTTCTCCATCGCCCTCTTGATTAGCGGGCTGATCGCGCCACTCGTGGGCCGTTGGATCGACCGCTACGGCCCGCGACGCGTCATCTTGATTGGCGCGGTGTTCACCGCCGCCAGCTATGGGCTCCTCGCCCTCACCGATTCGCTCTGGCAGTGGTACGTCTTCTCCTCGATCAATGCCGTCTTCCGCCAAATGATGTTCTTTATGCCCTTTCAAGCCCTCGTCACCCGTTGGTTCGACCGCAAGCGGGGCGTGGCGGTGGGCATCCTGGCGACAGGATTCTCCATGGGCGGATTCATCGTCGTGCCGATCATGCGCATCGTGATCGACGCTTGGGGCTGGGATGGTTCGTTCCTCTTTGCCGGCATCATCATCACCGCCGTCTTCTTGCCGCTCAGCCTGCTGGTCATCCGCGACCTCCCGGCTGACGTCGGCGCCAACGTCGACGGCGATCCCACGCCCCACAATGCGCCCGCTCCCACGGGCAACATGGCGGGCGTGACGGTCCGGGTGGCGATCCGCACGCCATTGTTTTGGGCGATCGCCTTCGCCTTGATGTTCTTCTTCTATGGGATGTTCGGTTGGATGGTGCATGCCGTGCCCTTCTACGAGTCGGTCGGGATCTCGCCGGGCTGGGCGGCGGCGCTCATCTCCATTGCCGCCGGAGGCGGCGTCTTCAGTCGCCTCGCGTTCGGTTTTCTGGCGGACCGCATCTCCAGCATCGAGATCGCATCCATGGTCCTCGCCGTCTTCCTCGCGGGCGCGATGCTGACACTCCTGGCGACGGGCGGCTCGGTAATCGGGCTCGTCATTTTCATCGCCCTCTGGGTCGTCGGATCCGGCGGCGGTCCCATGATCGAGCCGCTGCTGCTGACCAGGTCGTTTGGGGTGCTGCACTTCGCCAGCATCTTGGGTGTGGTGGCCGTCGTTGAGACGGTGGGGCAGGTCCTCAGCCCGACCATCGCCGGCGCGATCTTCGATGCGACCGGATCCTACGATTGGGCGCTGGTGATGTTCGCCAGCGCGATTCTCGGGTCATTGGTTCTGTTCTGGATCGCGGCGCGCTTGCCGCGCCCCACTATCCCGCCGGCTTCGGTCGCTGCGGCGCCCGCTCCCGTCCTCCAACCGGTACGACCGGTACCCGCCGAGGGAACGGCGGGCGGTTCCTGACGTACGACGCTGCGCTACCCTGACCTGGGGTGACTGGTTGGGACTGTCGTGTCTGCGCGTAGGCTGATGCCGGGCCTCGCTGGACATGTCGTCGTGGCCGCCGTCGCGGTGGTGCTGGTGCTGGTGCTCGACTCTGGATCGACAACCCCTGGCGGGCCCGAACGATCTGCTGTTTCTGACGTCCAAACAGATCCGCCTCCGCCGATCGTCTCAGCCATCCCAGAGTCGGACCCAACACGTCCGGACGCCCCACCCACCACGTCGAGCCTGACTGTTCGTCCGGCGGAGCCAGACGAGGCGGCTGCGTCGCCACAACCGCGTGTCGAAGATGCCGGCGACAGCACCCCAGCGCCGCCAATCGCGCCGGCGGTCAACCTCTCCGCCGCTGAGACTGGAACCGATAGCCTCGCGGACCTCTCTCCTCTTGCCGACTTCCTGGTGTCGAACCGCGATGGCCGCTTCTCTGTGTTGGTACGCGACCTCCAGACAGGAGCGATCTTCGAGCGCAACATTGACGATCGCCACGTGCTTGCCAGCCTCGCAAAGGTCTCGATCGCACTGGCTGCTCTTGAGTATCAGCGCGCGGCGCCTGGGCCGCCGGAGTCCGGCTATGACTTCTTCCTGCGCGAGATGATCGTCACCAGCGACAACTGGGCGACCGTCGCTCTCCTTGCAATGATGGGCGGAGAATCCACCGTTCGGCGGCTCCTCGAGGAACTCGACCTTCCCAGTCTGGCGCGGTTCTTCTCTGCCGACGATTGGGGGGAGTCCGCAGGTACGGCCGCGGAGATCGCCGATCTGTTCGCCGTCCTGGCGGAGGGGCCCGGCATCGATCCGGTCTCCCGCGTGCGCCTCTTCGGTCTGCTCGACGATGTCGCCAGTGATCAACGTTGGGGCGTCAGCAGCGGTCTGGACGCGGCGTTGCCGGGCTGGACCGTCGCCCTCAAGAACGGCTGGTTCCCCGTGGACGCGGGCTGGCGTGTCCACAGCGCCGGCATCGTCCGAGACGAACGCGGCGTGCCGCGTTTCGTCATCGTGATGCTCTCCTCCGAACAGCCGGATTTCGACTACGGCGTTCGCGGCATTGAAGCGGTCTCGCGTGTGATCTACGCGGGCCTCGCGCAGCGGGAAGCTGCTGTCAACGCGGTGGAGAGTACGTCGAATGAATAGGGTCCGGTGTGTTGCTAAATGACCGTGGGAGGACGGTACTCGCCGAACTCCTCGCGCAGCACGCCGCAGATCTCCCCGATCGACGCGTAGGCATTCACGGCGTCGATCAACGGCTCCATCAGGTTTGCGTTGGCCTTCGTGGCGACACGCAGCGACTCCAGCGACGCCTTGGCCCGCTCCACGTCGCGCGACGCCCGAAACGCTGCCAGCCGCTTCTGCTGCGCCTCTGCCAGCGCGCGATCGACGCGGAATAAGGCCTTGCTGCCTTCCTCGTTCCCCTCGGTGAACGAGTTCACCCCCACGATGATGCGGTCGCCTGAGTCGATTTCGCGCTGGTATCGGGCCGCGGCCTCGGCGACTTCAGTTTGGACGTAGCCGGTCTCCACGGCGGCGACGGCTCCGCCCACATCCTCCACGCGCTGCATAATCGCGCGGGCCTCGGCTTCCAGCTTGTCCGTCAGCGCCTCCACGAAGTACGAACCGGCCAACGGATCGATCGTGTCCGCCGCCCCGGTCTCGTAGGCGATGATCTGTTGGGTGCGCAGGGCGGCGCGCTGTGCCGCGTCGGTGGGCAGCGCCAACGCCTCGTCGTAGCAGGACAGCGCCATGCTCTGGACGCCGCCCAGCACGCCCGCCAAGCCCTGGATGGCCGTCCGCGCAATGTTGTTCTCCGGTTGCTGTGCGGTCAGCGTGCTGCCGCCCGTCTGCGTGTGCGTCCGCAGCATCCACGACCGCGGATTCGTCGCGCCGTATTCGTCCCGCATCATGTGTGCCCACATCCGGCGCAGCGCCCGGAACTTCGCCACCTCTTCGAAGAAGTCGTTGTGGGTGTTGAAAATCCAGGAGATGCTGCCCGCGAACGAGTCGATTTCCAGGCCGCGTTCCAGCGCGGCATCGACGTACGCTCTGGCGTTCGCCAGCGTGAACCCCAGCTCCTGCGCGGCGGTACTTCCGGCATCCCGGATGTGATAGCCCGAGACCGAGATCGCGTTGAACTTGGGAAGCTCCCGCGCACTGAACTCCATCACGTCCGTGGCAAGCCGCAGCGAGGGAGCGGGCGGGAAGATGTATGTCCCTCGCGCCACGTACTCCTTCAGGATGTCGTTCTGCACCGTGCCGCGCAGCGCCTGGCGCGATACGCTCTGCTGCTCCCCCACGGCCACGTACATCGCCAGCAGCACGGCTGCCGGCGCATTGATCGTCATCGACGTCGAGATCTCGTCGAGTGGAATCGCTTCGAAGACCGTTTCGAAGTCCGCCAGCGAATCGATCGCGACGCCTACCTGGCCCACCTCGTCGACGGCTAGCGGATCATCGCTGTCGTAGCCCAACTGCGTCGGCAGATCGAATGCGACGCTCAGCCCGGTCTGTCCCATCTCCAACAGCGTCCGGAACTTATGGTTCGTCTCTTCCGGCGTTCCAAAGCCCGCGTACTGGCGCATAGTCCAGAGGCGGCCGCGGTACATCGTGGGCTGGATACCACGGGTGAATGGGAACTGTCCGGGGAAGCCCACCTGATCCAGATACCCGTCGTCCGCCAGCGAAGTGGGAGTGTAGAGCGGCTCCACTTCCACGCTCGATGTGGAGAAGGCCTCGCGTCGCTCCGCAGACTTCGCCTGCGCCTTGTCGTAGACATCCGCGCGCCAAGCCGCTTCGGCCTCGCGGATCTGGTCAAGATTGAGGATTGGCATCAACGGCTCCCGTCGTTCCTGCCGATCATCCCGGCATTGGGAGGGTTTCGCAATGGAGTGAAGGCGATCCCCGTGCGGATCGTTACTTCCGGGCGCGCTGGCTTCACGAAGTCTCGCGCTTTGCCGAACCGCCTAGAAGATCCCCAGCTCGAACTTCGCCTCATCGCTGGCCATTTCGCGGGGGTCCCAGGGCGGGCTGAAGACGATCTCCGTCTCCACCTCATCGACGCCGTCCATGGTCTCCACGGCCTCTCGGATCTGCGCTTGGATCATCGGACCGACGGGGCAGGCGGGCGTCGTCAGTGTGAACGTGACTTTGAAACCGCTGTCCGACTCCAGCTCTTCCACGCCGTAGATCAGCCCCAGGTCCACGATGTTGATCCCGATCTCCGGATCAAACACGGTCTTCAATGTCTCCAGAACGTCGTTCGTTGAGGGGGTGGGAATGGGTGTCGTCATGGCAATCTCCGCTAGCTCTGTTCCGCTTGTGTCCTTGTGAGACTCCGAGAGTCAATTCTTTGTCGATGCGATCCGGATCGGGATGTCAGAATCCGAGTCGGCCTTCTCACCACGGGCCTCGGCCAAAGCCATATCGAGAACCTTCCAGGCCAAGAGCGCGCACTTGATCCGGACCGGAAACTTCGCGACCCCGGACAAGGCTTCCAAGTCCCCCACATCAACGGCGTCGATGTCGAAGTCTTCGTGCGTCAGCAGTGCCTGCACATGTCCGGAGAGCGTGTCGACCTCCGTCAGTGCCTTTCCCCCAGCCTCCTTGCCCAGTGCCTCGTCGGTCATCATCGACGCCGAGGCTTGGCTAATTGAACAGCCCATGCCGCTGAACGCGATCTCGGCAAGGTGTCCGTTTTCGATGCGGAGCTCCACGCGGATCTCATCGCCACACGAGGGGTTCATCCCTTCCGCGGCGATCGTGGCGTCCTCGATCGACCCCTTATGACGGGGGTGCCGGTAGTGATCCAAGATCAGGTCCCGGTACAGATCATCGAATTGGACTGGGTGCTGGCCCTCTTGAGTCATCCCTGAGCCGACCGCCTATTCTGCATGGCCGAAGACCTTGGCCGCTTCGTGCAAGGCATCGATCAGCGCATCGACCTCCTCCTTGCGGTTGTAGACATAGAACGACGCCCGCGCCGTCGCCGGCGTCTGCAGGCAGCGATGCAACGGCTGCGCGCAGTGATGGCCGGCCCGGATCGCCACGCCGTACTGGTCCACGATTGTGCTGATGTCGTGGGGGTGAATGTCCAAGTAGTTGAAAGCGCAGACCGCCCCGTGTTCTTCTGGGTCGGGGGGGCCGTAGATCTGAACACCTTCCAAGCTGTTGAGTCGGTCCATCGCGTACGCGACCAACTCTTGCGAGTGCGCGTGCACGTTTCGCATCCCGAGCAGGCTGAGATATGTCAGCGCGGGTCCGAAGGCGATCACGGAGTCGATGTTGGGCGTGCCGGCCTCGAACTTGTGTGGCAACGCCGCCCAGGTCGACTCCTCCCGCGTCACGACGCTGATCATCTCGCCGCCGCCCAGGAAGGGATCCAGCTCTTCCAGGAGCTCTTGCCGTCCCCAGAGGACGCCGACGCCCGTGGGCCCCAACATCTTGTGGGCCGAGAAGGCCAGGTAGTCCGCCCCCAGCGTTTGCACGTCGATCGGCATGTGCGGCACGCTCTGCGCCCCGTCGACGATCATCGTTGCTCCGGCTGCTCGCGCCATCTCCGCAATTTCAGATACCGGGTTCACCGTCCCCAGGACGTTCGACATGTGCACAATGGAGACGATGCGGGTCCGCGCTCCAATTAGTTCGCGCGCTTGGTCGAGCGAGATCTTGCCTTCGTCGTCGACATCAAGAAAGCGCAGGACGGCGCCGCTCCGCTTGGCCAGGAGTTGCCAGGGCACCAGGTTGGAATGGTGTTCCATGTCCGTGACGACAATCTCGTCGCCCGCCTGCAGCCGCGCGCCCAGGGAGTACGCCAGCAAGTTCAGCGACTCCGTGGTGTTGCGGGTGAAGATGACCTCTTTGGCGCTGTCCGCGTGAATGAAGGTCGCCACCTGCTGGCGCACCGCCTCATAGGCCGTGGTCGCCTCCTCCGCCATCGTGTGCAGGCCGCGGTGGATGTTGGCGTTCATCGTGGAGTAGTAGTGGACGAGCGCGTCGATGACCGACTGGGGTTTCTGCGTGGTCGCCGCGTTGTCGAGATAGATCAATGGGCGCCCGTTGATCTGCCGCTTCAGGATTGGGAAATCGGCGCGAATCTTTTCGACATCCATCGGGGCGGTTGCGTGTTGGACCATCGTTCGTGGTTCTCCTGCCCTTAGTCGAGGGCGACCTGAATCTCGTCGCCCTCAACCCGGACGGCGTACGTCTGCACGCCGCGCACTGCTGGAAGCGACTTCGCGGCGCCGCTGTGGATATCAAAGAGCGCCCCGTGGCGCGGACATTCGATCGATCCGCCGTGCAAGGTTCCCTCGCCGAGAGGACCGTCGTCGTGCGAGCAGCGATTCTCGATCGCCACCGGGCAATCCTCGCCAGCGATCTGGCAGATGGCGATACTTCGCCCGTCCACGTCGAAGACGCGGGCTTCGCCTGCGGGAATATCGCCGACTTTCGCCACGCTTCGGTACTCAGTCACTCTGCGAGTCGCGTTCGTCTTGCAGATGCGTGTCGACCAAGCCCGTGATGATCTCCCGAGTGTGTGTGTCCGGAAATTGGTCGACGAGTTCGGTCAGGAATCCTTGCACGACCATGCGCTCAGCTGTCGGAGGGTCGATGCCGCGCGACTCCAGGTAAAACAGGTGCTCGGGCGTGACGGGTCCCACGGCGGCGGCGTGCGCGCATTTGACGTCGTCTGCTTCGATCTCCAGGATTGGGATCGGCTCTGCGCTGGCCCCGTCGCTGAGAAGCAGATCACGCATCGTTTGTTCGGATGTCGTGCGCTGACCGTTGGGCGTGATCCTGATCGTCCCGTATTGCACGGCGGTCGAGTCGTCGTCTAAGGCACCCTTAATCGTCAGGGCGCTGGTTCCGCCAGGCGCATCATGAACCTGGTACGTGTTGTGCTCGATGTGCTGGCGGCCAGAACCGACGAACACGCCCAGCAGCTCCAAGTGGCTTCCGTCGGCCGCGCCGCTCGTCGGGCTGCTGCCCGCTTGGCCCACCTCGAAGCTGATCTCCTCGCGGTGCAGTCGGCCGCCGAAAACGGCCGAGCCTGCGGTGACCTGTGTTCCCCGGCCCAAACTGCCGCGCACGGTGGTGAAGGCGTGAACGTCGTTACCCCAGCGGTTCAGTCCCACAATCTTGACTTGCGCACCGTCCCCCGCGATGACCTCAACGGTTCGCAGCGCCAGGCTGGGCTCTGCCGTGTCTTCTGCGGGGCTATCAGAGAGGGCTGCTTCCACGACCGTCACCATCGCACCGGCCTCAACGACAATGAGGCTGTGTCCGAAGATCCCTGCACCCCGCGTCGTCTTGCTCATCAGGTGGTACAGCGTCTCGTCAACAACGACATCCCTTGGGATGTAGACGAACACGCCCTGGGTCCAGAGAGCGGCGCTCAGCGCCCCGAACCGCGCGTTGCCCGGGGTCGGATCGTCGAGCGGCGCGACCGAGTTGAGATGGGGGCGTACCAGCGCTTCATGGTCGCGTGCTGCCTCCGACAGCGGCAGCAGCAGCACCCCTTTCGTCGCCAGTTCCTCCGCAAGTTCCTGATCGACCGCTCCGCCATCGACGTGGGTGATCACACCGCCCCGTTCGGATCCCGCCAACGCGGCCAAGCCAGCTGGCGCGCTGCCCGCACCGTCCGGGAGTTGCCAGGCTTCCAGAGGCGCCGCTTTCAACGGCGTTCGGCGCCACGTTCGGTCGATGTCTCGCGGCCACTGGCTCGCCTCGTACCGCGCCAGCGCCGCGAGACGATGGTCGCGCAGCCAGTCCGGCTCGTGCAGCAGCGCTGAGATCGCCTCCACCATTGCGGTCGTGGGTCGGGCAGTCAGCTTCTTCTCAACGACGGCGGTGTCCGTCACCTGT
>Ga0114996_10001141_pt1 | contig 36062 bp, 39 predicted proteins | sample ArcticOcean_MG_C_4_FD_87039 | JGI IMG/M metagenome (GOLD analysis project Ga0114996, IMG submission 87039) | Marine microbial communities from western Arctic Ocean - ArcticOcean_MG_CB4_134 | ecosystem: Environmental > Aquatic > Marine > Oceanic | place: Arctic Ocean: Canada Basin | collected... | reverse complement strand
TTGTGAATAACCTTTTGGAGTATTTATACCAGTTCCAACAGCAGTTCCACCTATTGCAAGTTCAGACAAATGAGATAAAGTATTATTAATTGCTTTAAGACTATGTTTAAGCTGTGAACAGTAGCCAGAAAATTCTTGACCTAATGTAAGAGGAGTTGCATCCATTAAATGTGTTCGACCAATTTTTACAATTGATTTGAATTCCAGTGCTTTAGATTCAAGAGTTTTATTTAATTTTTCTATCCCAGGAATTGTTACTTCAATAATTTTTTTATAAGCTGCAATATGCATAGCTGTTGGATAAGTATCATTTGAAGATTGAGATTTATTTACATCATCATTAGGATTTAATATTTTTTTACCAACACCTAAGCTATTACCAGAAATTACATGAGCCCTATTTGAAATAACCTCATTAATATTCATATTGGATTGCGTTCCTGAGCCTGTTTGCCATATTACTAAAGGGAACTGAGTATCGTGCTCTCCTTTAATAATTTCATCACACACCTTAGAAATTAGATCTCTTTTTTTAATAGAAAGAACACCGAGTTCATGATTGGTATAGGCAGCTGATTTTTTTAAATATGCAAACCCATGTATTATTTCTATTGGCATTGATGAAGGAGGTCCAATTTTAAAATTATTTCTTGAACGTTCAGTTTGAGCTCCCCAATATACATCTAAGGGTACTTTAACTTCACCTAATGTATCTTTTTCTATTCTGTAATTCATATCCGATGGTTTTTATTATACAAAAGTACATAAATCAAAAATTTAGATTTTATATTAAAAAAAAGATATTTGTTGTATTTTTGTAGAAACAAATACTAAATATGTTTGAGTTTGATCAGTATCTTGGATTTCTTGCTTTTTTAACGATAATTACTATAGGCTTTTGGCTTATGATTTTTCTTTTAACTTTTGTTATACCATACTGGATATTTGGATCTGCAGTTGAAGCTTTCAATGAATGGAGAGAATCTAGAAAAGTAAACAAATTAAAAGTTAAATAGGAGTTTTTTTTAAAAATCAAACTCTTCGCCGCCAGCCCCCTGATTCATTTGACCCCTACCGCGTTCATTTTTCTTTTGTTTAACTCTATATGTAAAAGTGAATATATAGGTTGGTTGTCTCCATTGGAACTCCCCATAGCTATAAAAACCAGATGTGTTAGTTTCACTAATTCTTTTTGAAGAATTAAAAATATCACTAGCTCTAAATGAAATTGTTCCTTTGTCATTTAATATGTCTTTATTTAATGCGCCACTCATAGAGAATACACCCTTGCTTTTGCTTTGAGATGTTTCCCTTGGCCCTCTATAATACATTCTTGTTTGCCAATCAATATCAAAAGGAAGTTTAATGGTAGCATTAATTCTAGCAAACCAACTCAAGTTTTCTGCATCAAAACTAGTTCCATTATATGATCCAATAGTTTCAGAATTGAATAAATTAAAGTTTCCATTTAGTCGTACTTTTCTAGATGGAGTATAAGTCAAATTAAATTCAGAACCAATTCTGTTGTTTTCTGCTAAATTTACAGGACTAACTTTCAACACAGGAACTTCTAAAACATCACTTGATGGATCTTCTGGATCTCCAGAGACTATTACTGTAAGACCAGTGTCTTGAGTAATAAATGTAAAAACACTTGTTGATTTTTGGAAATATACAGAACCATTAAAAGTAAACTTACTCCATCTTTTGAGATAGCCTAAATCAAAAGTATTTGAATAACTAGGGTTTATGTTTGGATTTCCTTGAAAAACATTAGTGACACTACTTCTTGAAGGAAATGGATTAATAAACCTAGATCTTGGCCTTCGAATTCTTCTACTATATCCTAAAGTAAAATTTTCCATATCATTCAATTCATATGATAAATTAACTGTAGGAAAAACATCAGTATATTTTCTTTGAGAATAATCTGAAGTAGTTTGTTGATCAATTTGAATATTTGAGTTTTCAACTCGAAGTCCCAATAGGTATGAAAATTTATCTATTTTTTGTCCGTATTGACTATAGAATGCATTTATATATTCTTTATAAGTTAGGATGTTTGATAAATTAGTGTCTATTATATAATCAGGAGATGTTTCGTTATTACTTAAAACACTATTAATTTGATTTAAATATCCAACCTCATAGTCTGTTGTTTGAGTATTAAACCTTCCTCTATATCCAAGTTCAAATTGTGTATTTTCATTAATTGGCCATACGTAGTCTGTTTGTACTAAAAACCTTTTTTGATCTTCAAGTGTTGATACTTTTTCAAATAAAGAGAGGAGTAGATTTGGTAATTTTGTACTTGATTCGATATCACCTAATTCATCTTCAGCACTTTCTTCATATTGAATTCTAGCGGTTATTTTTTGGCCTTTATCATCAATCTCATTGTCATAATCAATAGAATATTGGAACGAATCATCTTTTTCATTTTCATTTTCAACTCTTTGAACATAACTAGTTATATCACCTGTTACACTTAGTTCTCTTAAATCATTTATAGTGTTATTTGAATTATCACTTGTTCTATAGAACCCACTTAAAGTAAGTGAGCTTTTTTCGTTGATATAGTATTCAACCCCAAGATTGTTAAATATGCTTTTTCTTTTGCGTTTATTTTTTCTTTTTTCATTTAAATAGGTGCTTGTGTTCCCTGTATTAAAATATTCATTGTTATTTAGAGAATTTCCTCTCGTTTGATTATCTCCTATTGTAGTAGTACTAAAAATGTTCCATTTATTGGTTCTCCAGTTTAATGTAGCAGATCCTCTGTTATTTTTTGGAGCTCCAGCATTTAAGGAGAAGTTTCCATTAAGACCAATTAATTCTTGTTTTTTTAAAATAATATTTAAAATTCCTGCAGTCCCTTCAGAATCATACCTTGCTGAGGGTGAAGTTACTACTTCAACTTTTTCAATGGATTCAGCAGGAAGTTGCCTAAGGCCTTGTGGGCCAGATATACCTACTAGCCCAGACGGTTTACCATTAATTAAAATTCTAACATTATCATTTCCTCTTAGAGCTACAGTTCCATCCACATCAACAGAAACTGATGGAATATTGTCAAGAACATCAGCAACTGAACCGCCTCTAACTGTTATATCTTTTCCAACATTATAAATTCTTTTGTCAAGTCTTATTTCAACTTCAGTTCTCTCTCCCATTACTTCGACTTCATTCAAAGCATTAACTAAAATTTCAAGTTCAACTACACCAATGTTTACAGGACCTCTAATAGTTAAATCCTCCTGGGTGTATTTGTTAAATGAAATGTATTCAACTATAAGATTATATTTTCCAGGAAAAACATCAATATTGAAATTGCCTTGAGTATCAGTTATACCTCCTTGAATTATTTCAGGACGTCTTGAATTTGTTAAAGAAATTGTAGCATATTCAAGCGGCTGCCTGGTTTCTTTATCAACAACTGTTCCTAAAAAGCTTTGTTTTTGAATATTAGCACTCGATGGTCTTTGTGCATTACTAAAAAATATTGTTCCAAAAAGTAAAAGAAAATTAATGATTTTGCTCATTGATTTGTATCTAAAATTAATTTAATTTAATTGGTTTTTGATTAGACATTGAATAAATTAAAAGGTTTAACGACTTTTAATAAACTTCATCAAATTTTCAATTGGCCTTGCGATGACTCCTTTATTTTTATTTGTTATAATAGGTCTTTCAATTAGTTTTGGGTATTTACTTAAAATTTCTATATACTGATTTTTCTTCAAATCTTTGTTTTTGAACATTTCCTTCCATATGGGTTCTTGATTACGAATTAATTTTTCTGGATGAATTTCAAGTTGATCTATTATATTTTTGACCTCTTCTTCTGACAGGTTTGTTTCTAAATATAATATCACTTCATGTTCAATTTTTTCTTTTTTTAAAAAATCAAGTGCTTCTCTTGATTTTTTACATCGAGGATTGTGATAAATTTTATACATAACTTGTTTAAAACAAAAAAAGACCTGCGTTAAAGCAGGTCTTTAAATAATTTTTGGTTTGTTACTTAATTTTTCTTACAATTGCTTGAAAAGCACCTGGATCATTCATAGCTAAATCTGCAAGTACTTTTCTGTTTAAATGAATATTATTGGATTTAATTTTACCCATAAATTGACTATATGACATACCATTTAATCTTGCAGCTGCATTAATTCTGATTATCCATAATGCTCTAAAATTTCTTTTATTATTTTTTCTATCTCTATAAGCATAAGACATCGCTTTCTCAACAGCATTTTTTGCAATTGTCCATACATTTTTTCTGCGGCCAAAATATCCTTTAGCTTGTTTTAAAATTTTTTTTCTTCGTGCTCTTGAAGCAACTGAGTTTACTGATCTAGGCATAATTTTTATTTTTTGAAGTAGGCGACTCTTTGAAGTACTTAAAGCCTATCTTCAGGGTTTATTAATTGTTTTAACCATTAAAGATCAATTACTTTAAACGTAATTGTCCTTTAATATTATCTTCATCACTTTTATGAACTAATCCTGAATGTGTCAATGAGAGTTTACGCTTTTTAGATTTTTTCGTCAAAATATGACTTTTAAATGCATGCTTGCGTTTTATTTTACCTGAGCCGGTAATTTTAAACCTCTTCTTTGCACTTGATTTTGTTTTCATTTTTGGCATAACCTCAATTTTTAAATTTTTGTTTAACTATTTTTTCTTTGGCGCTATAAACATTATCATTCTTTTTCCTTCTAATACAGGGAGTTGCTCAACTTTCCCCCATTCTTCTATGTCTTGAGCTAGGCGAAGTAATAAAATATGTCCTTGTTCTTTAAAAATTATAGACCTTCCTTTAAAAAATACAAAAGCTTTAAGTTTTGCTCCACTTTTTAGAAATTTTTCTGCATGCTTTTTCTTAAACTCATAATCATGATCATCTGTTTGAGGCCCAAAACGTATTTCTTTAACCACTACTTTAGTAGCTTTTGATTTAATCAATTTCTCTCGTTTCTTTTGCTCATATAAGAACTTCTTATATTCTAGGATTTTACAAACTGGAGGTACAGCTTTAGGAGAAATTTCTACCAAATCTAAACCTTGCTCTTTAGCTAGAACTAAAGCCTGAGGAAGTTTATAAACTCCTATATCAACATTATTACCAACTAATCGGATTTCATGAGCTGTTATTTTCTCATTAATCAAATGCGGATTCACTTTGATTACTCTTCCAGGTCTATTCGTTCTCCTTCTTCGAATTGCTATAGCTTATACTTTTAAATTATATTTTAAAATTTGACATACTATTGTCTTCCTCTTTTTTAATTAGTTCAACTAATTCTTTAGTTGATTTACTTCCTAGATCTCCTTGTCTATGTTTTCTAACAGATACAGATTGATTTATATGCTCTTTTTCTCCTACGATTAACATAAAAGGAGTTTTATTCATTTCTGCTTGTCGTATTTTTTTGCCAATTGTCTCGTTTCGGGAATCTAGCGAGGTGCGAATTTCGTTATTTTCTAAGTAATTTAAAACTTTTTCAGCGTATTTTTCATGTTTTTCACTAACACATAAAATTATTACTTGTTCTGGAGCGAGCCAAATGGGGAAGTTTCCTCCAGTATGCTCTAATAATATAGCAACAAACCTCTCCAAGCTTCCAAAAGGAGCTCTATGAATCATCACGGGCCTGTGCAATTCATTATCATCCCCTTTATAGGTTAATTCAAATCTTTCAGGGAGAATATAATCTACTTGTATTGTTCCTAACTGCCATTTTCTTCCTAAGGCATCCTTAACTATGAAATCTAACTTTGGTCCATAAAAAGCAGCTTCTCCGTATTCAATTACATATTTAAGGTTTTTTTCCTTAGTAGCATTTATAATAGCATCTTCAGCTAATTCCCAATTTTCATCACTTCCTATATACTTTTCAGGATTATTTTTATCCCTTAAAGATACCTGTACTATAAAATCATCAAAACCTAAAGAATTGAAAACATGCAATACAAGATCTATAACATTTTTGAATTCTTGGTTCAATTGATTAGGCATGCAAAAAATATGAGCATCATCTTGAGTGAAACTCCGAACTCTTGTTAGTCCATGAAGTTCTCCACTTTGTTCGTATCTATATACAGTTCCGAATTCAGCATACCTTTTTGGAAGCTCTTTATAGCTCCAAGGTCTTGCTTTATATATTTCACAATGGTGAGGACAATTCATTGGTTTTAACAAAAATGTTTCACCCTCTGCTGGAGTTTCAATAGGCTGAAAACTATTTGATCCGTATTTTTGAAAATGACCCGAGGTCATATAAAGCTCTTTATTTCCTATATGTGGAGATATTACATGTTCATATCCTGCTTTTTTTTGAGCTTTTTTTAAAAAATTCTCTAGTCTTTCACGAAGTGCAGCTCCTTTAGGTAACCATAGAGGTAATCCAATTCCAACTTTATGAGAAAAAGTAAATAATTCTAATTCTTTACCAAGTTTTCGATGATCTCTCTTCTTAGCTTCTTCAATTAATTCAAGATATTCTGTAAGTTCTTTGTTTTTTGGGAATGAAATCCCATAGATGCGAGTTAGTTGTTGCTTGGCTTCATCACCTCTCCAGTATGCACCCGCAACAGAAGTTAGTTTTACAGCTTTGATTAAGCCTGTATTTGGAATATGCCCACCTCTACATAGATCTGTAAAAGTTGAATGATCACAAAAAGTTATAGTTCCATCTTCAAGTCCCTCAATTAATTCAACTTTAAATTGATTATTAATATTTTTATAAAAACTTATAGCATCTGATTTCGAGCAACTCCTCATCTTGAATACAGATTTTTTTCTTGCAAACTCTATGAATTTTTTTTCGAGCTCCGGAAGATCTTTTTCAGAAAAACTAATATTCCCAAAATCGGCATCATAATAGAATCCATTTTCAATTGAAGGACCTATGGTTAACTTTGCGGAAGGGTATATAGCTAAAATAGCTTCAGCTAATACATGTGCAGAAGAATGCCAAAAAGCTGATTTACCCTCATCATTATCCCAAGTAAAGAAAGTTATATTCCCATCATTAATTAATATTGTTGAGGTTTCGATAATTTGATCATTGTACTTAGCGGAAAGAACATTTCTAGCCAGTCCTTCGCTAATACTTTTTGCAACTTCTAAAACTGACACACCACCTTCATAGCTTTTGTTTTCTCCATCTGGGAATGTTATTTTAATCATAGAGTATTGTAATGTTTTACAAAGATAAGCTGACTATCAATGTTAACAAAGATTAGAGCTAAGAATCTGTTTTATTTTTAGAATCATCTAGTAATGAACTAACTAAGTTTGAAATCCCTAAAAAACCGAGAGCTATTGAAAATGCTGCTATTATAAGCCCTAAAACTAATATATATATATATAACCGATGGTTTTGGTTTTGGAAGGCTTGTTGAATTATAAAAGGTCCAATAAGTGCAAAAACAATTGCAAAAGCTAATTTATTCAAACCTTTTACGAATTTTATTTTATTCATTTGTCATTTTTGATTTAATTGCATTTCGAACACTTTTATGTTTTTTTAATAAATCAAAAGCTTCAGAATAATCAATATCTAGACTTTCTTGAATTATTCTACATGCCCGATTCTCAAGTTTTTCATTAGTTATTTGAATATCAATCATTTTATTTCCTTTTACATGTCCTAATTGAATCATTGTAGCTGTAGAAATCATATTAAGTATAAGTTTTTGAGAAGTTCCAGCTTTCATTCTCGAACTACCTGTAATATATTCTGCTCCAACAACAACTTCAATAGGATAATCAGCATATTTTGTTATCGGACTCTCTGGATTAGAACATATACAAGCTGTTTGTATATTGTTTTCTTGACATTTTTTTAGAGAACCAACTACAAAAGGAGTTGATCCCGAAGCTGCTATTCCGATAACAAAATCATTTGAATTTATATTGTGCTTCTGTAGTTCTTTCCATCCTCCTAGAAAATCATCTTCAGCATGCTCAATTGAATTTCTTAATGCTACATCTCCTCCTGCAATAATACCAATAACAAGATTTGGGTCAGTGCCAAAAGTTGGAGGACATTCTGAAGCATCTAAAACCCCCATTCTACCACTAGTTCCAGCTCCGACATAAAACAAACGTCCATTTTCACGTAGTTGAAAAACTATTTTTTCAACAATTTTTTCGATTTCAGGAATTACTTTTTCTATTGCTTTGACAGCTTTATAATCTTCTAGATGTATCCCTTTAATAATTTCACTAATAGATTTTTTTTCTAAGTCATTGTGAATAGAGTCCTCTTCTGTTATTTTTCTAAAGTTCATAATGTCAAATTAATCATAAATTAATCTAAAGGCAAAAGCACTTTCAAATATTTTAAACTTTTACAATCAAATTATGATAATTTGGCATCTAGGTTTAGCTTGATTGTATTTAAAAACCCTTGAGTGGTTAAGTAGTTGGACTTAGTTAAATTTTCTTTATGAATTAATAATGCTAAATCTTTTGTCATTTTACCGCTTTCAACTGTTTCTATACAAACGCTTTCAAGTAATTCACAAAAATTAATCAAATCTTGATTTTTATCTAGTTTACCTCTGAATGATAAACCTCTTGTCCATGCAAAAATTGACGCTATTGGGTTAGTAGATGTCTCTTCACCTTGTTGATGTTTTCTATAATGTCGTGTTACAGTTCCATGAGCTGCTTCTGCTTCCATCGTTTTTCCATCTGGTGTAACAAGGGTAGAGGTCATTAATCCAAGGGACCCAAAACCCTGAGCAACAGTATCAGATTGAACATCACCGTCATAATTTTTACATGCCCATACAAATCCTCCATTCCACTTCATTGCAGCTGCAACCATATCATCTATAAGCCTATGCTCATATGTAATATCTGATGATTCAAATAGATCTTTAAATTCATTTTCAAAAACTTCTTGAAAAATATCTTTAAATCGACCATCGTAAGCTTTAAGAATAGTATTTTTAGTAGATAAAAATAAAGACCATTTTTTATCTAAAGCTCTATTCATACATGATCTAGCAAAACCATAGATTGAAGAATCTATATTGTACATGCTCAGTGCTATGCCATCTTCTTGAAAGTTATAAACCTCCCAAGATTTTGCTTTACCACCGTCCTCTGGAGTAAAAGTCATGGTTAGTTTACCTTTCCCCTTTGTTACAATATCAGTTGCTTTGTATTGGTCTCCAAAAGCATGTCTTCCAATACATATTGGTTTTGTCCATCCTTGAACATACCTAGGCACATTACTCATTATAATTGGCTCTCTAAAAACAGTACCTCCTACAATATTTCTTATCGTGCCATTAGGGGATCTATACATTTTTTTTAAGCCATACTCTTTGACACGGCCTTCATCAGGAGTTATTGTGGCACATTTTATTCCTACATTATATTTTTTTATAGCTTCAGCAGCATCAATCGTAATCTGGTCATTTGTTTTATCTCTTGATTCTATACCTAGGTCAAAATATTTTAAATTAACCTCTATATATGGTTTGATTAATTGATCTTTGATAAATTTCCAAATTATTCTGGTCATTTCGTCTCCATCAATTTCAACAACAGTGTTTTTAACTTGTATTTTGAACATTTTATAATTTATTAATTACGAGGGCAAATTTACAATAACATTGTGTTTTAAAATTTAATATATTTAAGATATACAATTAAAAAAACCGCTAGAATAACGGTTTTTTTACTTTATAACTTCTTTAATTAGTGCTTTTTTACCACGCAGATCTTTAAAGAAGTATATGCGAGAACGCCTAACTTTACCTTGTTTGTTAACTTCTATTTTTTCGATTGTGGGAAGATTTAACGGGAAGATTCGTTCAACACCAATAGTTCCAGACATTTTTCTAATAGTAAAAGTTTTAGATTCTCCCTTTCCTTTAATTTGTATAACAACACCTTTGAAAAACTGTGTTCTTACTTTTTCACCTTCACGAATTTGATAATAAACAGTTATTGTGTCTCCGGAAGAGAATTCAGGAAATTCATTTTTTTTAATGAATTCTTTTTGAACAAAGTCAATTAATGCTTCCATGATTATTGCATTGAAATTTTTAAGTAAAGCAACATGCACGATTTTCGTCAGTGGTTACTTTGTCGGGCAAAAATACTTTTTTTTTATTTAATAGAAAAATTCAATTAATATTTAATCACCAAATAAATCTGGCCTAAGTCTTTTGGTTAATTCAATTGATTTTTCTTCTCTCCATTCCTCTATTTTAGCCGCATTTCCTGACAGAAGTATTTCAGGGACATTCATACCATCATATTTTGCAGGTCTAGTATATATTGGTGGTGCTAAAACACCGTCTTGGAAGCTGTCAGATAAAGCTGAAGATTCATCACCTAAAACTCCAGGTAAAAGTCTAACAATAGAATCACATAAAATAGCAGCTGCTAATTCTCCGCCAGATAACACAAAATCTCCTATTGAAATTTCTTGAGTAATAAAATGATCTCGTATTCTTTGATCAACTCCTTTATAATGACCACAAAGTAAAATTAAATTGGTTTTATTTGATAATTTATTAGCCGTTGACTGTTTAAGTATTTCGCCGTCTGGCGTTAAATAAACAACTTCATCATAATCGCGTTCAGACTTAAGTTTTTTTATGCATTTAGCTATTGGTTCTATCATAATAACCATTCCTGGACCACCTCCATATTGATAATCATCTACTTGTTTAAATTTATTGGAACTGAAATCTCTTGGATTATGAAAAAAAATTTTAACAAGACCAGATTCTTTCGCTCTTTTTACAATAGACGAGTTGAAAGGACTTTCAAGAAGTTCAGGAAAAAGTGTTATGATATCTAAACGCATAATTAAAGCAATATTATAAAAAAGAGTTCATTGTTAAACTCTTAATTTATTAAATAAAATAAATTTTCATTCAAAAACAATGCGTTCTTTTTCTCCAGAAGGACTCATAAATAATATTGATCTTATTAATTCAAGATCTATTCTGTCTATTTCATTGATATCATTAATTTCTGTTTCGTTAATTTTAAGTAAGAAATAGTTATTATCAATTCCAAGACGGTAAAGTCTTGGATTTTGAATGTTTGTAATCTTAACCCCGGGATTGTTTTTAATTATTTTTTTATCCTCTTCTGAAGTGTTTTTTAGTTCCATTCCCAAAAACAGTGTTCTCATTATTTTTTTTAAAACAATATCAGTTATAAAGGTTTTCCCGTCTCTTATATATTTAACCTTTACCTTATCTCCAGGGCGTTTAGTTGATAAATAACCTGACATGTCAGAGAACCTATTAATCTTAACTTTGTCTATTTCAATAATAATATCATTTTTAATAATACCAGCTTCTTCAGCACCAAGTGTAGGTTCAACTTCATTAACATAAAACCCTTCTGTTTCATTTATTTTAAGTATTTTAGCAAGGTTTTGATCTAAAGCATTTCCAGTTACACCAAGTATTCCTTTTTGGACATTTCCATACTCTAATATATCTTCAAAAACTTTTCTTGCAAGATTGCTTGGAACAGCAAAAGAGTAGCCAATAAATCCTCCAGACATAGAAGATATTGCAGTATTAATTCCTATTAATTCGCCTTTTGTATTTATTAGAGCACCTCCACTATTGCCTTGATTTACAGCAGCGTCAGTTTGAATAAATGATTGATTTTTTCTATCTAACTTGTTTAAATCTCTTGATTTTGCACTTACAATACCCGCAGTTACCGTAGAATTTAAATTAAATGGATTCCCTACAGCTAAAACCCATTCTCCGATTTTTATTAATTCAGAGTTTCCAAATGGAATATAGCTTAGGGCTGTTTTAGGTTCAATTTTTAAAACTGCTATATCAGTGTAAGGATCTGACCCTATAAGGATAGCTTTATAAGCTTTATTGTTATTTGTTGTTACTTCAATTTCAGAAGCACCTTCAATCACATGCTCATTTGTTATAATATAACCATCAGGAGAAATAATCACACCAGATCCATTACCGATATTTTTAGGCGCTGACTCTCCAGATAAATTATATAACCAGCTTTTTGAATCTTCTATGTAATTACTTGTATTTTTAATATGTACAACTGCATTTATAGTTTTGTTTGCCGCTAAGGTAAAATCAGTTTCTTCTGCGGCACTAATATAATTAACATAATTTGTTGGAATTATTGATTCATAATTATCAATAGAGGGCAAAGGCTTAGATTTCAATTTATCATAAATAATTACAGTAAAAAGACTACTTAAACAGCCTATAATTAATATTTTAAAGTATGATTTCATGATATATAAAAATTTAATAATGCTAATTTAATAAGAAGAATTAATGTCTGTTAGTTTTTAACTAGTTTTTAACTATTTTTGGAGAGTCATGAAAATAACATTTTATAAATATCATGGAGCTGGAAACGATTTTGTTATTATTGATGACCGACAACTTAATTATTCATTTTCAACTAATGAGATAAAGGAAATTTGTGATAGGAAATTTGGAATTGGCTCTGATGGGTTTATGTTGCTAAGAAATCATAAAAAATATGATTTTGAAATGATTTATTTTAATTCTGATGGTAAAACAAGCACTATGTGTGGCAACGGAGGAAGGTGCATAGTTGCCTTTGCTTATTATTTAAAAATGATAAAATATAGTACTGTTTTCCAAGCTATTGATGGGCCTCATGAGGCAAAAATAATAAATGATTCAACAGTTATTTTAAAAATGAATAATATTGATACTATATCAAGAAATGAAGATTATACATTTATTGATTCAGGATCACCTCATCATATTATTGAGCAATCTGATATAGGTTTAGTTGACGTAAAAGAAATTGGTTCAAAAATAAGATATTCTAAAATGTATAATCCAAATGGAGTCAATGTTAATTTTGTTCAAAAATTATCCTCTAAAGAATTTATGATTAGAACCTATGAGAGAGGTGTTGAAAATGAAACTTTATCATGTGGTTCTGGGGCTGTAGCATCTGCGGTAGCGATGCACTATCTTGGAAGAACAAAACAAAATAAAATTAGAATTAATACTCTGGGCGGTGATTTGATTATTTGTTTTGAGTTTGAATCAAGTAAAGCGTTTTCTGGAATTACTTTGGAGGGGCCAGTTAAACAGATTTTTAAAGGTGTAATTAGTTTTTAAAGATGAAAATATTTCTTCGTAACCTAAAAGATTCTGATATAGATATTCTTTTGAAAACAGAGAATGATAAAAATTTATGGAATTATTCAATACAGGATAAGCCTTTCTCAAAATCAACACTTAAAAATTATATTAAAAATGCATCAATTCAAAGTATTTTTGAAGCAAAGCAAAAAAGATTTGTTATTTCATCTTCTAAAATTAACATATTAGGTTTTATTGATTTATTTGATTATGAATCAACTAAAAATAAAGCATTTGTAGGTATAGTAGTTTTAGATCAATATAGGAAAAAGGGAATAGGGCATGATTCAATTCAATTGTTGGAATTATATTGTATTAATGATATTGGCATTATTAAGTTATGTGCTTCAATAGATTCAAATAATATAAAAAGTATTAAATTGTTTGAAAAATCTGGTTTTGTTAGAAAACATAATGATTTATATGAAAAGAATATTGAATGAATAAAATTATTCGAAAGTTTTTTTTATATCTTATTCCTTTTGGATTAATTGCTCTAGGTTTTTTTGGTTATAGTTCGTACAAAACTTTTTTTGCTGTAAATACAAGTTTTGAATCAGAAAGTTTTAAGTTATACATAAATCTAAACTCTAATTTTGGTGAAATAAACAATCAACTAAGCCCCAATCTTAAATCATCGTATTACTTCACTTTGGCAGCAGAAAAAAAAGGGTATTCTTCAAGAGTAAAATCTGGATTATACATTATTCCTAAAGAAAGTAATAATAATGAAATTATTAATATACTAAGAAATAAAAGTGAAGCTGTAAAAGTGACTTTTAATAACCATGAAGGATTAGAGAATCTAGCTGGAAGAGTTTCAAAACAACTTTCTTTAGACAGCATGTCACTATTAAGTGCATTTTATGATAAAGGTTTTTTAGTTCATAATGGGTTTGATACAATGAATGCTATTTCAATGTATTTACCTAATACTTATGAATTCTTTTGGGATACTAGCGCTGAAAATTTTAGAAATAAAATGTTAGAGTCGTATAATAGGTTTTGGGATAAAACTCGAATATCAAAAGCAAAAAAAATAGGTTTATCGCAACAAGATGTTTCTGTTTTAGCATCTATAGTTCAACGTGAGTCAGTAATGAAAGATGAAAGACCAAGAATAGCGGGTGTTTATTTGAATCGTTTAACAAAACGTATGCGATTACAAGCTGATCCGACAGTTGTTTTCGCCTTAAAAAATCAATCAAGAAATTTAAATAAAAAAATAAGAAGAGTTCTATATAAAGATTTAAGAGTCAAATCCCCTTATAACACATATAAAAACAGAGGTCTTCCTCCAGGTCCAATTTGCATGCCAGGTTTTGACGCAATAGATGCTGTATTAAATGCTGAAAGTCACGATTTTTTATATTTTGTTGCTGATCCGGAAAATAGGGGATATCATCTTTTTGGAAAAAATTTGAAAGAACATAATACTAATAAAAAAAAATATATTCGTTGGATAAATAAAAAGAAAGTGTATCGCTAAATAAAACCCTTATCAATAATAAATATAGTTGGGCGTTTATTCAAATTTTCTTTATTGCCTTTTCTCCAATTATTTATTTTATCAGTCTTTATTTTTTCTGATTTAAGACTTATGTCTGTTGCTATACATAATCTTGTTGAATCTGATAAAATTTTAATTAGATCATTAAACAATGAATTATTTCGATAAGGAGTTTCAATAAATATTTGAGACTGGTTTTCTTTTAATGATTTTTTTCCAAAAGTTTAATTGTCTTATCTCTGTCTGTTTTATTTATTGGTAAATATCCATTGAATGCAAAATTTTGACCATTCATTCCTGATGCCATTAAAGCTAAAAGTACGGATGAAGGACCAATTAATGGTTTAATTTTTATTTTAAGGTCGTGAGCCTTTGAAACTATTAAGGCTCCTGGGTCTGCTATTCCAGGACATCCAGCATCTGAAATTAAGCCAATTGACTCGCCTTTAAAACAGATGTTTAAATAAGAATCTAATTCAATTAAAGAAGTATTTTTATTTAAGCGGTAAAGGGTGATCTCTTTTTGAGATTTATTTGGTGATACAAGCTTAATATATTTTCTAGCTACTTTTTCGTTTTCAACAATAAAATGATTTAAATTTTCAATTATAGTTTTAACACTAATAGGAATATTTTCATCTATTTGATTATTTCCTATTGTATTTGGAATTAAATAAAGACAGCCGTTTTTATTCATTTTCTAAAAAATCATTAGCTATTTTTTCACAGGCTATATCAATTAATTTAAAGCAATCAGCAAACCCTTCTGAGCCTCCGTAGTAGGGGTCAGGAACCTCTTCGTTATCTATAAGAAGTTTAACTTTTATTGAGCTTTTATTGTTGTTTGATAAAAACAATATATCACGAAGGTTCTTTTTATCCATTACAAAAATATGATCAAATGTTTTAAAATCAGCTAAAGTAAACTGTCTTGATCTAATGTTTTTGATGTTTACGCCATTTTTATAAGCTACTTCAATACTTCTAAAATCAGGCGGATTACCAGGATGGTATGAAGCTGTAGCAGCTGAATCAATAATAAATTTGCTTTCAGGAAGATATTTTCTAAGTATGCCCTCGGCTAGAGGGGAACGACAAATATTCCCTAAGCAAACCATTAGTATACGGGTAGGGAGGTTTTTGAAAGTTATATTGTTAGCTTTTGATTTAAATCTTCTACATACTTTCTAAACTGCTTATCTGTAAAGCTAAGATTGTCGACTGTTTTACATGCATGGAGAACAGTTGCGTGATCACGTTTGCCAATTTGAGAACCAATACTTGCGAGAGAGGCTTTAGTGAATTTTTTAGCAAAATACATTGCAAGTTGTCTAGCCTGAACAATGTGACGTTTTCTTGTTTTAGATTGAAGGGTTGATACGTCCATTTGAAAGTATTCTGAAACAACTTTTTGAATATAATCAATTGAGACTTCACGCTTAGTATTTTTCACAAATTTATTTACTATTTCTTGAGCTAATTGAATAGTAATTTCTATTTTATTAAAGGATGATTGAGCAATCAAGGAAATGATTGCACCTTCTAATTCGCGAATATTTATTTTAATATTTTTTGCAACATACTCTATTATGTTATCCTCTATTTTAACACCGTCTCTAAATAATTTATTTTTAATAATTGAAACTCGTGTTTCAAAATCTGGAGATTGAAGCTCTGCTGAAAGTCCCCACTTAAATCTAGATAATAATCTCTGCTCAATATCTTGCATATCAACAGGAGCTTTGTCTGAAGTAAGGATTACTTGTTTGCCATTTTGGTGAAGATGATTAAATATATGAAAGAAGACATCTTGAGTTCCTGATTTTCCGCTTAAAAATTGAACATCATCAATAATTAAAACATCAATTACTTGGTAAAAATGAATAAAATCATTTCTTGAATTTTTTTTGATTGATTCTATGTATTGTTGAGTAAATTTTTCAGCTGAAATATATAAAACAGTTTTATCTGGATATTTATCTTTAATTTCAACTCCAATAGCATGAACTAAATGAGTTTTTCCTAAACCTACACCGCCAAAAATTAATAGAGGATTAAAAGATGTTCCACCCGGTTTATTAGATACTGCAAGGCCAGCAGATCTTGCTAATCGATTAGCATCTCCTTCTAAAAAATTATCAAAACTATAATTTGTATTTAACTGTGATTCAATTTGTAAGTTACGAATACCTGGAATTATGAAAGGATTTTTGAGGTCGTGACTTCTAGACATTAATGGAGCAGAAACCTCTTGAGGTTTTAATGAATCTCTATGATTACTTGGAATGCTTTCAGTGAATGGTTGTTTGTTTCCGAAAGCATTCTCCATTTTAATTACATAAACTAAACGAGCGTCTAAACCTAATTGTTGAACAAGTGCAGATTTTAGAAGACCAACATAATGTTCTTCCAGCCACTCATAAAAAAATTTACTTGGAACCTGAATACTCAGGACATTGTCAGTTAGTTTGAAAGCTTCAATAGGTTCAAACCATGTCTTGAATGCTTGTGGTTGGATATTATCCTTTATAAAAGATAAGCAATTACTCCAGACCTCTGACTTAATAGAATTCATCTATTTATTTAATGTATAAAATGGTGTTTTTAAATATTTTTTTACTAACGAATAAACTTTAACAAATATTGATTAAAAATTTTTAAAAAAAAAATCAATTTACTATTGACTTTTAAAAATTTTTTATTGATATTATAGCATTCAAATTTTAATATAAAAATCTAACACAATATATAGTTTTTGTAATATAAATGAATTATTTTTCTGAACCCTTTTGTGTTAAATATTCTGATACTGATCAAATGGGATATATGCATCATTCTAATTATCTAAGGTTTTTTGAAAACGCAAGAATTTCTTGGCTCAGAGAGTTGGGTGTTTCATATAAAAAGATGGAAGTTGATGGGATCATAATGCCAGTCGTTTCATCGCTTTTGAAACATATTAAACCCTCTTTTTTTGATGATCAATTATTTATTCAAATCTCTCTAATTAAGCCTCCAAAAGCTTCTTTGGACTTTAGTTATGATGTTTTTAATCAAAATAAAGATTTGATTTGTGAAGGATCAACAAAGCTAGCGTTCTTAAATTCGAAATCCCAAAAACCAATTAGATGTCCTGATTTTCTTTACAATTTGTTTGCAGAATGATTTACTAAATGATAAAGTATGTCGTTTGATATGTATTTTTTAATCGAATTATCATTTGTGCGTTTGATTTTCGGAGCTTTAATTCCACTATATATTTTTTTATTTCCAACGAAATATCTTGCCTCATCCCAAAAATTAGAGTCGATAAATTTTTGAATTGTTTTTTGTCCACCTTCAACTAAAACTGAATTTATTTTATTTTGATGAAGATTACTTAAAATTTCTTGAATACTTTTTTTGAAATTTATTTGAATACTTTGTTTATTATGAACTTTGATGTTTTTATCTACGTAGTGGAAAATTTTTTTATGTTTTTCTATGACTTTTGAATTAACACTTATTCTATTTTTTGGATCAATAATTACAGGCAGAGGAGATTTGCCATTCCAATATCGAGTTGTTAATTCTGGATTATCTTTAATAACTGTGTTTATTCCGACAGCTATTGAATCTTCTTCCGTTCGCCATTTATGTGTAAGCTGTCTAGATTCACTAGAAGTTATCCAAAATATTTCACCATTTTTTTGATCACTTGGAGAAATAAATCCGTCTTTTGATTCTGCCCATTTCAAAACGATATACGGTCGATTATTTTTATAATAACAAAAAAACCTTTTATTTAAATTAGTACACTTATCTATTAACATACCTACTTTTACTTTTACATTATTCTCTTTTAATTTTTGAATGCCTTTTCCAGAAACTTTTGGATTTGGGTCGGCAGTCCCAATTATTACTTTTAAAATCTTTTTTTTAATAATTAAATCACTGCAAGGCGGAGTTTTGCCATAGTGATTACATGGCTCTAGATTAACATATAAAGTTGATTTTTCTAATAATTTTTGATTTTCCACATTATTAATAGCTTCAACTTCTGCATGATTTCCCCCAAATTCTTTATGATATCCTTCCCCAATAATTTTATTATTAAAAACAATAACAGCTCCAACCATAGGATTTGGTGATGTTTTACCCATGCCTTTTTTCGCCAGATTTAAACATCGCTTCATTAATAACTCTTCATTCAATAACATTTAGGTGTTGTTTGTGTAATTTTGATGATAAATTTAAATTAAAATTTGATTGAATGACCATTAGAGAAATTAAAACTAAAGACAACAGTCAAATAGTTGCAATTATAAGAAAAGTAATTACTGAATTGAAAGCTCCTAAAATGGGAACCGCATTTACGGATCCAGAGTTAGATTTTTTGAGTAATGCTTTTAAAGGTATAAGGTCAAAATATTTTATTATTGAAGACAATGTAAAAATATTAGGTGGATAAGTAATAAGCCCATTAAAAGATTCTAATCATAGAGATTGTGAGCTATAAAAAATGTATTTTGAGAAAGAAGCTAGAAGAGGTAAAGGTTGGGGTGAGAAAATGATAGATATATGCTTAAATCATGCTAAAGAAAATGATTTTAATATATGCTATATAGAGACAATCAGTTTCATGATAGCTGCCCAAAAATTATATTTAAAAAAAGGGTTTAAACATATATATAAACCAATGGGTGGTATAGGTCACACAAACTGTGATGTATGGATGAAAAAACATTTTTAAATGGATATATTTGAGTCTCGAAATATTTTTCGTGAAGTTCTTAGCCCAAAATTTAAAGTAAATGAAATAGATTTTATCTATAAAAGACTTTTGAATTCTTTTTTCGAATTTGATCCAACAATTATAGGTCTTAATCCAAAAATGAAATTGAGCTTTCTCCAGGAAAAGAGATTGATAAACGCATTGTCATTAATTCAAAATAACTGCCCATTACAATACGTGACAGGGAAAGCATCATTTCTTGATTTCGAACTTTTTGTTAGTCCTGACGTTTTAATCCCTAGACCTGAAACTGAAGAGTTGGTCAATTGGGTTTTGGAATCTTGTATAAATGGACAAAAAATCTTTGATTTATGTACAGGTAGTGGTTGTATCGCATTAGGTATAAAAAAAAATAACCCTACTTTAAATTTGACAGGGATCGATATATCTGAAAAAGCAATTTTAATTGCAATAAAAAACTCCAAAAAACTAAATGTAGATGTAAATTGGATAGTTAAAGATCTAAAAAAAATTGAGTCAGAAGAATCATCTATTGATTTAATTGTATCTAACCCTCCTTATGTTCATCCTGATGACAAGAAAATTATGCACTCTAGAGTTGTAGATTATGAACCACACATTGCTCTTTTTACTCCTTTTAAAAATCCAGTTTATTATTATAAGTATTGTATTAATTTTGCAAAAAAAAGTTTAAAAAATAAAGGAAAGCTTTTTTTTGAAGTTAATCCAAACTATATTAATGATATTGAAACTTTACTTTTAAATTCAAGTTTTTCAAATATAAATGTTAGGAAAGATATTTTTGGTAAAAAAAGAATGCTAAGTGCAGATAAAAATGGATAAAGAGATTCTAAAAGAAATTTTAAAACTTAGAGAAGAAATTCACTTTGATAATTATTTATATTATATAAAGGATAGTCCAGTTATTTCTGATTTTGACTTTGATCAAAAGTTAAAGAAATTAGAATCTCTAGAAATTCTATATCCAGAATTTGAAGATCCAAATTCACCAACTAAAAGAGTAGGCGGAGATGTATCCAAGAGTTTTGATTCAAAAAAGCATAAACATCCAATGTATTCCTTGGACAATACCTACTCTAGAGAAGAAGTTGAAAGCTGGATAAATAAGATTAAAAAAGTTTTGGGTAACCAAATATCTTTAAATTATACATGTGAATTAAAATATGACGGGGCTTCAATTAGTTTAACATACAATGATGGAGTTTTGACTCAAGCTTTGACAAGAGGTGATGGAATACAGGGAGATGATATAATTAATAATGTAAGAACTATTCCTACAATTCCATTGATTTTAAATGGTGATTATCCTGATTTTTTTGAAATTAGAGGTGAAATTTTAATGCCAAAAAATGCATTTGAAGAATTAAATATAATACGAAAATCAGAGGGGTTACCTGTGTTTATGAATCCCAGAAATACGGCTTCAGGTTCATTAAAAATTCAGGATAGTAGAATTGTAGCAAAGCGAAAATTAGTTTGCTGTTTATACAGTGTTATATGTGAAACTGATAAATTTTTGACCCAATTTGAAGCTCTTTCAAATGCTAGAGCCTGGGGCTTCAATGTTCCAGAAGAAGGAACTTTAGTTAATGATTTGGACTCTATTTTTGTTTTTCTGGAAAAATGGGATAAAATTCGTCATGATTTACCTTATGAAATAGACGGTGTTGTTATTAAGGTTAATGATATTAAGCTTCAAGAGCAGTTGGGCTATACATCTAAATCTCCTAGGTGGGCTATAGCATATAAATTTAAGACTGAGCAGATTATGACTAGACTTAATGCAATTAGTTATCAGGTGGGAAGAACAGGTGCAATTACCCCTGTTGCAGAGTTAGAACCAGTACTACTGTCTGGGACAATTATTAAGCGTGCTTCCTTGCATAATGCCAATCAAATTGAAAAGTTAGATTTGCGGATAGGTGATTTAGTTAAAGTCGAAAAAGGTGGAGAAATAATACCAAAAATTGTTGGTGTAGATAAAAATAGAAGAGGTAAAGAGTCTTTAAAAATTTCTTTTATTGAAAATTGTCCGGATTGTCAAACAATTTTAGCAAGAGAAGATGGGGGTGTAAATCATTATTGTTTAAACACAGATTCTTGTAAACAACAAATAATTGGTTCTGTTCAGCATTTTATTTCTAGAAATGCTATGGATATTGAGGGTCTTGGAGGTGAGACAATTTTACTATTAAATGAGGCAGGATTAATTAATTCAATAGCTGATTTATTTGATTTAAAGGAACAAGATCTTCTCCCACTTGAAAGAATGGCTGAAAAATCTATATCTAATATCTTGGAAGGATTAGCAAAATCAAGGAAAAAACCATTTAATAAAGTATTGTTCGGCTTGGGTATTCGTTTTGTAGGAAACACTGTTGCGAAAAAACTCACTCGTTCAATCACTAACATAGAAAAATTACAAAACGCATCTTTTGAAGAGTTGATTTTAATAGATGAAATTGGGGATAGAATAGCAAAAAGCTTAATTAATTATTTTAAAAATGATAAAAACTTAAATCAAATTAATAGGTTGAAGTTAGCTGGGCTTCAATTTGATTCAAATTTTGAAGAAAGCAATCCTAAGTCAAATAAATTCAATGGGTATAAATTTATAATTTCAGGTGTTTTTAAAAATTTTTCTCGTGATCAACTTAAACAATTTGTTATTGAAAATGATGGGCAAATTGTTACAAGTATTTCTAATAAAACAAGTTATATTATAGCAGGAGAAAATATGGGTCTTTCTAAATTACAAAAAGCTCAGAATCTCAATGTTCCCATAATAGATGAAAAACAATTTATTCAAATGATTAATAATTGATTTAATGAAAAATCAGATAAAGAGGTTTATTCTTAATCTTATTTATAAGAGTGAATTAAAAAATAGACCCAAAAAAAAATTAAAAAAAGCTTTAAATACAACTCCAGTTATTGCTATCATTGTTGATTCAAGGCTAAATATAGGTGTGAATGATTTTAATTTTATTGCCGATATTTTTTCGATTTCAATAGATGACGTGAAATTTTTATGGTATAAATCTCCTATTTTTCACGATCACTCAAGTCATATGAGAATTGATATTGACGATATAAGTTTAACAGGGAAAATTAATGAAGAATTTAATTTATTTTTTGATCAACAATATGATCTTCTAATTAATGTGTATCAAAAAAATACAATTATTATGAAATTATTAAGTTTGAAAGTGAAATATCATTTTGCAATTGGATTTACTCCTGTTGATTTACAATTAAATGATATAGTTTTTAATTTTGACCCTCAAAACATTAATATTTTTCATATTGAAATGTCTAAATATTTAAAAATAATATATAAAGCATGAATTTTAAAGGTCATGGTGTAGCTGTTGTTACTCCTTTTGATAACAAAGGGAGTATTGACTTTAGTGCACTTGAAAAGCACATAAACAAACTGATTTTATCTAATGTAGATTATTTAGTTATTCTAGGAACCACTTCTGAGGTTGTTACTTTATCAATTTCAGAACAAATTGAAATTTCTGAATTTATAGTTCGAATAAATAATAATAGAGTTCCTTTAGTTATTGGTGTTGGGGGGAATGACACAAGATCAGTAATTGATAAACTAAATAAATTTAAATTATCTGATTTTCAATCTATTTTATCTGTTTGTCCTTATTATAATCTACCAACTCAATCTGGTTTGTTTGAGCATTTTAGTGAAATATCAAAAAATAGCCATATTCCATTGATTCTTTATAATGTTCCTTCTAGAACAGGTTCAAATATAAAGCCAAGTACCGTCTTTCAATTAATAAAAAAATATAATAATATTATTGGAATTAAAGAAGCAGGTGGTAAAAAAGATCAAATTAATGAGTTATTACATTTTTCTCCAAATAATTTTCAGATTGTGTCTGGTGATGATTTAACCGCCGTAGATTCAATTCTAAAAGGGGCGGTTGGTGTGATTTCTGTTATTGGAAATGCTTTACCAGTTGAATTCAGTCAAATAGTTAAATACTCAATGAATAAACAAATGAGAAAAGCTTTATCAAAACAAAGTGAACTTATAAATCTTATTAATTTAATTTTTGAAGAAGGAAATCCATCTGGGATTAAGACTTTAATGAGTGAATTAGATATTTGCGAAAACAATTTAAGACTCCCATTAGTTTGCGTTTCTAATGAATTATTAAATAGAATTAAAAATGAATTAAAATCTTTTGTTTTAATCTAAACCTATATTAGATTTTCTTTTTATTCGTTTATAGCTAGAGTTTTGTTAATTTTGCAAAATGATTAAATTCAAAAAACACATTAAGTATATTTACCTATCTATCATATTTATGGTGTCTGGTTGTAATGATTATCAGAAATTATTAAATAGTGAAGATAATGTTGCTAAGTATCGTTCGGCTGAAAATTATTATAATGAAGGGGAATATAGAAAAGCTAATAAGTTACTTGAACAGATAGAGCCTAAATATAGAGGTAAACCACAAGCAGAAAGAGTGGTTTTCTTTTTAGCAGATTCTTATTTTAACACAAAAAGTTATTTGCTAGCTGCATATAAGTTTGAAAATTTCACTAAATCTTATCCTAAAAGTCAAAGAGTACAAGAAGCATTGTTTTTAGAGGCAAAATCATATTACCATATGTCACCTGAATTTAGTCTAGACCAAGATGATACTAAGACAGCACTTGATAAACTACAAATATTTATTAATAAATTTCCTGAATCTGAATACTTGAATGAGGCCAATGTGCTAGTAGTTGAGCTTCAAACAAAATTAGAGAAAAAAGACTTTGAAGTCTCAAAACAATATTACACTATTAGAGATTATAAATCTGCAATTAAGTCTCTGGAAAATTTCATTGCTGAATATCCGGGAACATCATTTAGAGAAGGTGCGATGTACTATGAGTTTTTAGCATCCTATGAAATTGCTATTAATAGTGTTTTAAATAAACAAAGAGAACGTTTAGAAGAATTAATTGTTCTTTATAACAATATTTCTCGATACTATCCAGAGACAATTTATACTGAAGATTTAACTAAAAAATATAATAATATAAATAACGTTTTGGAATCTATTCAAAACACAACAGCTAAATAAAATCATGACTAAATACATAAATTCTAAAGCAGCGCTAACTTCAAAGACTTATAATAGAGAATCAATTGAATCAGTTACGGAAAACATTTACGAAGCTTTATCAATTATTGCAAAAAGATCTATTCAAATAAATCTTGATATTAAAAAAGAACTTCATGAAAAATTAGAAGAATTTGCTACTTACAATGATAGCTTAGAAGAAATTTTCGAAAACAAAGAGCAGATTGAAGTCTCTCGTTTTTATGAAAGATTACCAAAACCTCATGCTATTGCTGTAGAGGAATGGTTGAATGATAATATATATTATCGTAATACAGACGAACCGTCAACTTAATATGTTACCGCTAGAATACAAAAAAATTCTTTTAGGAGTTACAGGTGGTATAGCGGCTTATAAAATACCTATTTTAGTTAGACTTTTAAAGAAATCTGGCGCTGATGTTCGTGTAATATTAACTGATGCAGCAAAAGATTTTGTTTCTCCTTTAACACTTGAGGTTCTTTCCCAAAACTCTGTTTTGTCAAGTTTTACAAGTGAAGATCATGACAATCCTAGTTGGAATAATCATATTGAATTAGGGAATTGGGCAGATATTTTACTTATTGCACCTGCAACATCAAATAGTTTGTCTGCCATGGCAAATGCTAAATGTAATAATTTGCTTATTGCTACATATTTGTCAGCAACCTGCCCTGTCCTAATTGCTCCAGCTATGGACCTAGGTATGTACACTCATCCTGCCAATAAAAAGAATCTTCAAAAACTATCTTCATATGGTAATATTATTTTTCCTGTTGGAGAAGGTTTTTTAGCAAGTGGTTTGTATGGAAAAGGCAGAATGCTTGAGCCAGAACTTATATTGAAAAATGTGATTTCACATTTTTATGAATCACAACCTCTTTATGGAAAAAAAATTCTTATTACAGCTGGACCAACATATGAATCTATTGATCCTGTGCGTTTTGTAGGTAATTACTCATCTGGTAAAATGGGTTTTGAATTAGCTAAAGAAGCATTAAGGTTAGGTGGTATAGTTAAATTAATTATAGGTCCAAATAGCTTAGATTTAAAAAGCTTTGGAGGAGATTTAATAAAAGTTGTTACTGCTTCTGAGATGTTTAAAGAAACAATTTCTAATTTTAACGATTCTGATATAGTAATTGCGGCAGCTGCGGTAGCTGATTTTTTTCCAAAAAACAAATCCTCATCGAAAATTAAAAAAGAAGACAAATTAAAATTAATTCATTTAACACCAACTAAAGATGTTTTATTTGAAATAGGCAGAATTAAAAAACATCAAATACTTATTGGATTTGCTTTGGAGTCAGAAAATGAAATAGAAAATGCTTATAAAAAGATTAAACGTAAAAATCTTGATGCAATTATTTTAAACTCTTTAAATGATAAAGGTGCAGGTTTCGAATTTGATACAAATAAAATAACATTTATTAAAAAAAATGGTATTTCAAAATCTTTCAAATTAAAAAGCAAATCTAATGTAGCTATTGATATATTTAATGAAATTATTAAGCTAAATGATTAAATCCTTTACTCTTTTTGCTTTTATTTTATTTTCAATTGAAACTTTTACACAGGAACTAAGATGTGAGGTAATAGTTAATTCTGATTTAGTTAATCAAACCAATCAACAAATATTTTCCACTTTACAACAATCTATGCAAGAACTCATGAACTCTCAAGTTTGGACTTCTCAAAATTGGAATTCCGAAGAGAGAATAAATTGTAGCTTAATTTTAAATCTAACAGCTTATAGTGATAATAATTTTGAAGGAACTCTTCAAATTCAGTCTCAAAGACCAATTTATGATTCTAATTATAATAGTCCTATTTTAAACTTTCAAGATTTTGATATAAGCTTTTCTTATCAAGAGTATCAACCTTTATTTTATAATTCAAACAACTATGAATCAAACTTAATATCTATTTTAAGTTTTTATGCATATATGATTATTGGTCTAGACGCAGACACCTTTAGGCCTCAGGGGGGTCAGTTGTTTTTTTCATATGCCCAACAAATATCAAATTTAGCACAAGAAAGTAAAAATGATGGTTGGGTCTCTACAGGAAATAGAAAAAATAGATATTGGTTGGTTGACTCAATTCTTTCTAATGCATTTAAAGAATTTAGAACTACTAATTACAAATATCATAGAAATGGATTGGATGTTATGACTTCGGATCAATTAAATGCTAAAACTAATATTGCTAACAGCTTGGTGTATTTGAGTGATTTAAATAAACGTCGTCCTAATTCTTTTTTAATTCAATTCTTTTTTGATGCTAAATCTCAAGAAATAGTTAATATTTTTTCGGATGGTATCAAGGTTGAATTGGATGCTACAAAACAATTATTAAGAAGAGTTGCACCTTTTTTCAATAATAAATGGAAGGAAATAAAGAACTAAATTTTAATATACTCTTTATCTAACATATATTTGAAAGTATAAATTTTTGTTTTGTTAAAAAAACTTTCTATTTCAAATTTTGCAATAATCGATAGTTTGGAAGTTTCATTTTCTAATGGGATGACATCAATCACTGGCGAAACAGGTGCAGGTAAATCTATAATTCTTGGAGCTTTATCTTTAGTTTTAGGAAAGCGTGCAGATTTAAGCTATCTAAAAGATTCTTCAAAAAAATGTATTGTTGAGGCTTCATTTGATATTTCATTGTATGATTTAAAACACTTTTTTTCTTCGGAAGACATAGATTATGAGGAGGAAACTATTTTACGTAGAGAATTAATCCCATCAGGAAAATCAAGGGCTTTTATAAATGACACTCCTGTTAATCTTGAAATATTGAACAAACTTAGTACTAATCTAATTGATATTCATTCTCAGAATAAAACTCAGACACTTTTTTTAAATTCTTTCCAGTTCAAATTTTTAGACTCCCTATCTAATAATATTGATACTACAAATAGATTTAAAGCTCATTTTTTAGAATATAATTCGTTAACTTCTTCTTACAATAATCTTTTGAAACTTGATAAAACTGGAGCTAAAGAATTAGATTATAAAAATTTTTTATTGACAGAGTTAGAGTCTCTAGATCTAGAACCTGATACCCTAACAAACCTTGAAGAACAAGTATCGGAATTAGGCAGTATTGACGAATTAAAAAACAAACTATTGTTCTCTGTGGATTCAATAAACGCCGATGAGAATGGCATATTGAGCAGGTTGATTGATGTTTTAAGTAATATTAAATCAATTGAAAAATTTTCTAAAAAATTCATAAATTATAATTCTAGGATAGAATCTTTATTAATAGAATTAAGAGATATTGTTAATGATTTTGAAAGTCATTTAATATCTTTAGAATCAGATCCAGAATTGTTAAAAATAAAGAACTCACAATTGGATAATTTATATTCAATTTTAAAAAAACATAACGTCTCAACAATTGAAGATTTAATATTAGTAAGAAATAAATTATCTAAAGTTTTTTTTGACACAAAATCAATATCCATTCAAATTGAAGAAATAAAAAATATAATTGATCTCAAAAAACATGTTTTATCAAAACTTTCTTTAAAAATTCATAAAAGAAGATCTAAAGCAATACCAAAGATTCAAGATGAATTAAAATCTCTTGTTCTAAAACTAGGGATGAAAAATGCTAGTTTTAAAATAAACTTAATTGAGCTAAATGATTTTACTGAATTTGGAAAAGAAAAATTAGAGTTTTTGTTTTCTTCTAATTTAGGTTCTAAACATAAACCACTTAAAAAAATTGTATCGGGAGGAGAGTTATCAAGAATTATGCTTTCATTAAAATATATGACTTCAAAATTCCAGAATTTACCTACAATAATTTTTGATGAAATTGATTCAGGAGTTTCTGGAGCTGTGGCTAATGAAATTGCAATGTTAATGTATGATATGTCTAAATCAACTCAGGTTTTTACAATTACACATATACCTCAAGTGGCAGCTAAAGGAAAAAATCACATAAAAGTTTTTAAACAAACAATTAATTTTGAAACTATTACCAGCCTAAAAGAATTAAATAAAAGGGAAAGGGAGGATGAAATTGCTTTAATGCTTTCTGGTAAGGAAATGACAATCAGCGCCCTCGAACATGCTAGAGAGTTGCTAGATTAATCTATCTTTGTAAAAAACTTTTAAATATGTCTTATAAAATTTTAGAAGGAAAAAATGGAATTGTTTTTGGCGCATTGGATCATAATTCCATCGCATGGAAGACGGCTGAAGCAATTGTTGAGGCAGGTGGTCAGATTGTGTTAACAAATACTCCTGTCGCCCTAAGAATGGGGACTATAAATGAGCTTGCTAAAAAAATAAACGCTTCTTTAATTCCAGCGGATGCAACTTCATTATCAGATCTTGAAAATTTAATAGAAAAATCTATGGAGCATTTTGGCGGAAAAATAGATTTTGTTCTCCACTCGATAGGAATGTCTGTAAATGTTAGAAAAGGTAAGCATTATACTGATTTGAATCACGAATGGATGACTAAAGGTTGGGACATATCAGCAGTATCTTTTCACAAACTTATGCAGACCTTATTTAAAATGAATGCTATGAATAAATGGGGGAGTATTATAGCATTAACTTATATTGCTGCTCAGAGAACTTTCCCAAATTATAATGATATGGCTGACAATAAAGCTTATTTAGAATCTATAGCCCGTAGTTTTGGATATTTTTTTGGAAAAGAAAAAAAAGTTAGAGTAAACACTATTTCTCAATCTCCAACTTTAACTAAAGCAGGAGAAGGAGTCAAAGGATTAGAAGGGTTTTTAAATTATGCTGAAAAAACAGCACCATTAGGTAATGCGTCTGCTGAGGATTGTGCTAAATATACAGTTATGATGTTTTCTGATTATTCTAAAAAAGTTACTTTGCAAAATTTATTTCACGATGGAGGATTTTCAAATGTTGGAGTAAGTCAAGAAATTATAGATGCTCTTGAGTGATTAAAATAATATTGAATGGTCCTTAATCTTTTTAATAACAGTCTGTCAAATCCTTTAGCAAGGAAGCAAAAAATTAAATTATTTTTAATTTTTATAATAATCTCTTTTTTATTTTGGGGAATTACTAAATTTTCTAAAAATTATTCAGCACTTGTCTTGTTTGATGTTAAATATGAGAACACTCCAGATATATTGATAGTTGAATCAGATTACAAGGTTATTGAAGGGTATATCAATACATCAGGATTTCAATTACTTATATATAGATTAATTCCTAAAACATTAAAAGTAGATATTTCAATTGCTGATTTTGAAAAATCGAAAGGAATAATTGATTTAACCTCTCAAAGAAGATCGCTTGATGATCAAATAATTGGTAATTTCCTGAGTTTTGAAAATGATCAATTATATTTTAATTATTCTACTTTAAAAACAAAGAAAGTGAAAGTTAATATTAATACTAATTTTAACTATGCTCCAGGATATAATAGCATGAACGATTCCAGGATTGAGCCAGACTCTGTTACTGTTTCAGGGCCAGAGTATACACTTGTGAATTTAAATTTTTTAAACACCGAGGTTGTTGAAAAAGATAATATTTCAAGCAATATAAAAATGATTATTTCAATTGAAAACAATGACTCTCTTCTTAAAATTATTCCCATTAAAGTTCTTTTTGAAGAATCAATTAAAAGATTTACAGAACAGGAATTTGAAATTCCTATAAAGGTAATTAATCTACCTGACAGTATAAAAATTAAACTATTTCCTGAAAAAGTAAACCTTACTTCTTCATTTCCAATTGAGTATATTGAGAAAGTAAAAAATGAAGATTTTGAGTTAGTTTTTGATTATGAAATAACTGATAATGGAAAATTTGAAAGTGTTCCTGTTAGTCTTATAAAATCTTCTGAATTTTCTAGAAATATACGATGGGTTCCACAAACAATCTCTTATCTTATTAAGAAATGAAAATCATTGGTCTAACTGGAGGAATTGGAACCGGAAAGTCTAGGATTTTAAAGTTTTTTAACGATAAAGGAATTCCTTGTTTTGATTCGGATAAACAAGCTAAAGTTTTGGTTGATAAAAATCCAAAACTTAAAAGACAAATAAAGAAACACTTTGGAGATGAAATATACAAACTTGACAAATTAGACTCTAAAACTTTATCTAAAATAGTTTTTAATAATGCTGAGGACCTTAAATTATTGAATTCTATTATTCATCCTGCGGTTGCGGATGACTTTTTTAAATTTAAAATTCTAAATAATGCTCCACTATTAATCAAAGAAACTGCAATTTTATTTGAGTCTGGAGGTCATAAGTTATGTGATTATACAATTTTAATTACAACTCCAAGTAATATAAGAATTGATAGAGTAGTTAAAAGAGATCTAACTAATAGAGATCAAGTTAAATTGAGAATTTCAAATCAATGGTCTGATAAAAGAAAATCTTTGTTGGCTGATAAAATAATCGAAAATATTGATTGGGATGAAACAGTTTTATTACTAGAAAAATTGTTAATTGAATTAAAATTTCAATATAATATTGCAGATTAACAATACATTAGGATTTAATATCTAATTTTTTAGTGATTTTTGTATTTAAATAATTCAATACGATTGAAGAAAGATTACTTTATTGTTTTAGTGTCACTAATGTTACTTTCAATAATTGGTGTGTTAGCGGTGCAGGCATATTGGATTAAAACATCCTGGATTAATAAAGAAGAAGCTTTTTCTTTAGCTGTTAATCAGGTTCTTGAATCAGTTTCTATTGAAGTTCAAAACAGAGAACTTAATGATTATATATTAGCCTATGAACACTTAATTGATTCAGTTGGAAAACCTGATGATTCAAATTTTACAGATGTTTTTTTATTTCTTCCTGAAGAAAACACAACCAATCTTTCAACTTTTTTTGCATATGGTATTTTACAAGAAGATTATAATATTGATGCTTCTACACTAGATCCCCGGTTTGGGGACTTAGCTAATATTTCTGATTATAAAAGTGTAAATACAACAGCTATTATAAGTAATGATGTTTTTAATCGTGAAAATAATATGATAACCTCAGTTTCTAAGTTAAAATCAGTAGAAAGAAGAAATCCTTTTGAAGTTGCTAAATATAGAACAATATTTATGCAATACATGGCAAACCTTCCTATCCATAAAAGGGTGAGTGCTCAAGAAATTTTACTTTTACTTAAAAAAGGATTGAATGATAAAAACATTAAAACACCATTTGAGTTTGGTATTTATGACAATAATCTAGCTACTAGAGTAAAATTAAATAATTACTCCGAAGAAAATAAAGGGCCTCGTTATGCGACCCCAATATTGGTTAATGATACAGGAAAAAGCCCATATGAATTAGTCGTTTTCTTTCCACAAAAAGAAAATTTTGTCCTTTCATCATTAGTAGGAGTAGCAGGATTGTCTATAATACTCACTTTGTTTATTGTTTTAGTTTCATTTAGTGCACTTTATAAAATAATTCAACAAAAGAAAATTGCTGTAATGAAAACTGATTTTATTAATAACATGTCTCATGAATTTAAAACACCAATCGCTACAATAGGTTTAGCGATTGATGCAATATTAAATAAGAAAACAATAAATGAGCCAAAAAAAATACAGGAATACACAAAAATGATTAGAGAGGAAAATCATAGAATGTTAAAAAAAGTTGAAGATGTTTTGAGAATTTCACAATTAGAAAGAGGAACTCTTCAGACAGAAAAGAAAGTTATTAAACTTCATGAGGCTATAAGATTGGCAATTAATCATATTTCTCTTATAGTTGAAAGTAGAAATGGTAAAATTGATATTAACTTAAGTGCTAATTCTGATACTATATTTGGAAACAATACTCATTTAATAAATGTTTTTGTTAATATCTTAGATAATGCTATTAAATACTCTACAAACTCTCCCATGATTAAGATCAATAGTTTAATTAATAAAAATAAAATACATATAACTATTGAGGATAAAGGAATAGGGATGGGTCTAAATTCACAAAAATTAATTTTTCAAAAATTTTACAGAGTCCAAACTGGAAATATCCATAATATTAAAGGCCATGGACTTGGTTTAACTTATGTGAAAAAAATTATTCAAATTCATGGAGGGCAAATAAGCTTGAAAAGTAAAAAAGGAGTTGGCACAACCTTTGAAATATCTTTTCCTTTATATCTTAATAAAAACTAAATTATGGAAAATAAAAAAATTTTAATAGTTGAGGATGACCCTAACTTTGGAAGTATTTTAAGAGATTATCTATCTCTAAATAATTATAAAGTAACACTTGCTAAAAATGGAATTGAGGGGTTTGAAAAATATAAAAAAGATGATTTTGACTTATGCATTCTTGATGTTATGATGCCTTACAAAGATGGATTCACTTTAGCTAAAGAAATTAGAGACAAAAATAATCAAATTCCAATCATTTTCCTGACTGCTAAGACACTAAAAGAGGACGTTTTAAAAGGATTTAAGGCGGGGGGAGACGACTATTTATCTAAGCCTTTTGATTCAGATGTCCTTTTGGCAAAAATTAAAGCAATTTTAAATCGTCAAAAAGTTATTGATATTCCTGATTCAGAAGAATTTGAGTTTACTGTTAGTGATTTTATTTTTAATTCAAAACTTAGGTTTCTGTCTTACAAAAATGTTAATACTATTAAGCTATCGCCTAAAGAAAATCATTTGCTAAGACTTTTAGTTTTACATTTAAATGATTTGTTGCCTAGAAAAGTAGCCTTAAATAAAATTTGGAATGATGATAATTACTTTACTTCACGAAGTATGGATGTTTATATAGCAAAATTGAGAAAATATTTAAAGAGCGACTCCAAAATTGAAATTATTAATATTCATGGAGAGGGGTTTCGATTGTTAGTTAAAAATTAATATTTTTTCTAGGATGAAAATTATCCATTACTGATCTTAAATATTTAGTGTCCATATGTGCATAAATTTCAGTTGTAGTTATACTTTCATGACCCATCATAACCTGAATGGTTCTTAAATCTGCACCATTTTCAAGTAAATGAGTAGCGAAAGAATGTCTTAATGTATGAGGGCTAATTGTTTTTAGAATACGAGCTTGGGATCCAAATTTCTTAATCAATGTAAAAATCATAGCTCTTGTTAGTTGCTTTCCGTTTCTATTCAGAAATAAAACATCTGAGTATAATGGATTTATTTTTCCTATTGCTCTATATTTTTCTATATATATTTCAACATGTTTTTTTGCATAGTCTCCCATAGGAACAAGTCTTTGCTTATTTCCTTTTCCAATTACTTTTATTATTTTTTCTTTAAAAAACAGATTTGAAATAGTTAAATTAACTAATTCACTTACTCTAAGTCCTGATCCATAAAGTGTTTCTAATATTGCAAGATTTCTATGACCTTGAGAATGAGTAAGGTCTATTGAAGATAATAATTTCTCAATCTCTAATATTGATAAAACCTCGGGCAGCTTTCTTCCTAATTTAGGAGTTTCAATTAAGGCTGTAGGATCATATTTTCTATTGTTTTTGAAATTAAAATAATTAAAAAAGCTTTTTAACCCTGATATTCTTCTAGCCATAGAATTAGAACTTTTGTGTTTTGCTTCTTCATAAATAAAAGCTTGAATTTCATCACTTTTAATATCTTTCGGACTTTTTTTATCTGTATTTATTTTATAATATTTAATAAATGCGTCTATATCAAATAAATAATTGATTATTGAATTACCTGACAAACCTCTTTCAATCTTTAGGTAGCTTTGATATTGTTTTATGGCTGATTTCCAGTTCATTATTTTTTTTAATATATATATGTTTATTAAAGAAAGTTAAATGTAGTATTTTTGTAAAAACGAATTAAATGAATATTTCTATTATTAATGGTCCTAATTTAAATTTATTGGGTAGAAGAGAACCTAATATTTATGGTTCTGTCACTTTTGATGAATATTTAAATGCTTTAAAAAAAGAGTTTTCTAATGTGAAATTTGATTATTTTCAATCTAATATTGAAGGTGAAATTATTAATCAAATACAAAAAGTTGGTTTTTCACATGATGGTATCTTGTTAAATGCAGCTGCATATACTCATACTTCAGTTGCCATTGGAGACGCTATTAAAGCCATTAATTCACCAGTTATTGAAATACATATTTCAAATACTTTTTCAAGAGAAGATTTTCGACATAAGTCATATATAACCCCTGTAGCTAAAGGTTTAATAGTAGGGTTTGGGATTGATAGCTATAGGTTAGGAGTTTTAAGCTTAGTAAAGTCAGATACTTTAGAATAGTTAAAAAAGCGGGTTGGACATCAATTTACGCTAGCAACAGAACCTTATGATAGCTGGTCAAATACTTAAGCAAATTAGTCTCAAAACTCAGGAGGAAACAGATGAATTTTAGAAAATATCCGTATATCAATTAAATAGTTGGCTAAAGATGAATAACTTCTCCATAAGCAGCTGCAACTGATTCCATTACAGCTTCACTCATAGTTGGATGGGGATGAACTGCTTTTAAAACCTCATGTCCAGTAGTTTCAAGTTTTCTTGCTAAAACGGCTTCTGCGATCATATCAGTTACTCCGGCACCGATCATATGACAACCTAGCCATTCTCCATATTTTGCATCAAAAATAACTTTTACAAAGCCCTCAGAGCTTCCACTTGCTTGAGCTTTACCAGAGGCTGAGAACGGAAATTTCCCAACTTTAATTTTATATCCTTTTTCCTTAGCTTGAGTTTCAGTTAGACCTACTGATGCAATTTCAGGGTAAGAATAGGTGCATCCGGGTATATTACCGTAATCTAGTGCATCAACACTATGTCCAGCTATTTTTTCAACACACAATATCCCCTCTGCTGAAGCTACATGAGCAAGTGCCTGACCTTTAGTAATATCACCAATTGCATAATATCCAGGAATATTTGTTTGATAAAAATCATCGACTAAAACTTTGTCATTATCAGTAACTATTCCAACATCTTCTAAACCAATATTTTCAATATTAGATTTAATTCCAACTGCTGATAGAATAACATCAGCTTTTAAAATTATTTCATCATTACCATTTTTAACTGTAGCACTTAAGGTTTCTCCTTTAGTGTTAGCTTTTATTAATTCTGAGCAGGTTAATATTTTAATACCATTTTTTTTAAAATTTATTTCTAAAGCTTTTGATACTTCTTCATCTTCAACAGGAACAATTCTATCTAAGTATTCTACAATAGTAACTTCTGAACCCATAGCATTATAGAAGTAAGCAAATTCAATTCCAATAGCTCCGGATCCAATAATTATTATTTTTTTTGGCTGCTTTTTTAATGTCATTGCTTCTCTGTAACCAATTATTTTTTTTCCATCTTGGGGTAGGTTAGGGAGGACTCTAGATTTGGCACCAGTGGCAATTATTATATTAGTTGCTTGAAGATCAGTAATTTTTCCATTTTCTTTTTCCACAGAAACTTTTTTTCCTGATTTTACTTTTCCATAACCTTCAATGACATCAATTTTATTC
>Ga0114996_10001140_pt1 | contig 36073 bp, 46 predicted proteins | sample ArcticOcean_MG_C_4_FD_87039 | JGI IMG/M metagenome (GOLD analysis project Ga0114996, IMG submission 87039) | Marine microbial communities from western Arctic Ocean - ArcticOcean_MG_CB4_134 | ecosystem: Environmental > Aquatic > Marine > Oceanic | place: Arctic Ocean: Canada Basin | collected... | reverse complement strand
TGTTTTTTCATGACTTTTATTGTTAAAGTTCCCGGGATTAATTCTGGGGGTAAAACTGATGGCTGTAGGAATGCCGGAAATGCAGTTTTAGCTAAGCTCAAAGAAGACATTTTTAGTAATGAAAAAGGAGAAGAGATTGATGGTTCTAAACTAGATTTAGAGGAAATACACGTCGATAATTCAAATTTAGAGGAAAGTGATGCCCTTATACATAAAAATGCATTAGATTGCTTGCAAACAAAGAATAGGACTGTTTTTCTTGGAGGGGACCATTCAATTAGTTATTCTCTGGGCTGGGCTTTTTTAGATTACTGTAAAAAGGAAGGCAAGGAACCATGTTTAGTTATCTTTGACGCACATCCTGACTGTATGGATCTTTGGGATGGGGAAAATAAGTTTCCAGATCATGAGGAATGGTTGAGTGCTTTGATAAAAAAAGGGTTTCCTGCAGAGAATGTACTACTAGTTGGTTCAAGAAAGGCACATAAAAATGAACTTGAATTTCTTAGGGAACATGGTGTTAAGAGAATAACTATGAATTCAATCCAAGAAGATATTGACAATATTGCTGATACTATAATGGAGTTTACTCTTGGAAAAGAGCTGTATTTAAGTTTAGATATTGATGTAATAGATCCAGTATTTGCCCCTGCAACACATTATCAAGAGCCAGGTGGATTAACCTCAAGGCAGTTTCTTTATTTGATACGAAGATTAAAACTTGCTAAGGGATTAAAGGCAATAGATTTAGTTGAAATCAATTCCGAAAAGGATGAAACTGGATTAACTGTTAAGCTTGGCGCTAAGATTTTAAGTGAATTGTTATGACTAGGATCGATAGGTAAGAAGAAATATCCTTAAGAAAGGGTTCAATCTTTTATATGATTATTTGTTCTTATGATATATTTTTTAGGACATATTTTTAATTCTGGTAGAGATTATGATTTTAACGGAGAAGCAAGGAGGGGGGAATGTCCGGAGTTTTTTGTGGGAAAGAGATTATGCTCAAGGACTTGTTGGGGGAAATGGGGAAGTGGGAATTGCCCAAGAGGTTACGTGGGCAATCTTTGAGAATTGTGCACGAACGAACAAAAGAAGTTTTTATATTGGGGAGAATAAACTTGACTCTTTGTACACGGAACTTTTGTTGGGAAAATATGTTGATTGAAGAACAGAAATATTTAAATATATTGAAGGGGGCATTATATTTTAATGATAAATGCTTATGATCCAGACTTGGCTTCTTTTACTGATGACACCTTATTTTTAGCTGAGATCGATTGCTCTCTTGTGGTGGATTCTTCAAGGAGATTATCCGAACCTAACCCCAGAGCTTCACCTTTAACCGGTGCAATTAATTATGGTCCAGAAACTATTGACATATGTCTGAGAAATGTGGTAAGGGGCAGGGATAATTTCGGACCTAAGAGAGTGGAGAGTAGGATTAATATTCATCTTCAGTGATTTTCTTTATTGATTCAGATTTTTTACCTATGATTTGTTGAAGTTCTTCTTGTGAGGCATTCATAATATTTTTTATCGTTTTGAATTCATTTAGAAGTTTTTTTGCAGTATTTGGGCCAATTCCAGGAAAACCTTCAAGGATAAATTCCATTTGTTCTTTTTTGCTTGAAACTCTTTTTGTAGGTTTTAATGATAATGCTGGCTCCTTATCTTGTTTTTTTGCCATTACTGAAATAAACTTTGCTGTGTCCTGAGAATCTTTTGTAAACATTATGGGGATTTTGTGTTTAAGGACTATTGAAAGAAGAAAACCTCTAATAGCATTGGGGTTAACGCTCCCACCTTCATTGTATAGGTCTTGTTCATCAATGCCCTCAATTATTAAGAGCTTTTCTTGATATTGTTGAAGTTCTTCAAGTTGTTTAGGGAGTCTTCTATTAATCATTGAAGAAATAAAATCTGAAACTGTTTTTCTTTCGATGGCAATGCCCTTGACAATGTAGTCTGCAACCTTTAGTTCTTTAAATTCAATTTGAAAACCTAAACTTATCAATTCTGAAGGAACAAGGCAGTTTTTCTCTCTGTAGTCCACTTCTATTCTTATTTTTTCTTCTTCTATGGCTTTTTTCTTTGGAATGAAGATGTCATGGATCTGTTTAGTTAATATTGTCTTCATCGGGTTTTTTCCATAAGGAACTTTGTTTTTCGGTTTTTTTAAACAATGTTCCTTGAGAGAGGTCTTTTTTTATTTCACCTATTGATTTATACATTTTTTTCTCTCTTGATCTAGCTATGTGGTAGAATGTTTCATCTCGAGTGTCTTTTGTTATCAACATGATTAATTTTCCTGCCATCAACCTTGCAGTTCTTCCTCTTCTTTGAATGGATCTAATTGCTGAAGGGATTGGCTCATAGAATATGACTGCATTTACTTCAGGAATGTCTAGGCCTTCTTCTCCAATACTTGTTGCGCATAGGATATTTGTTTCCCCTGAAGAGAAATCTTGTATGATTTGTTTTTGTTGTTTTTGGGTTAATCCTTTTTCTCCAGCTTGGCCAATAAATACTGCTGAATTGATTTCCTTTATTTCATTTAACTTTTTAGATATTGTTGCAGCAGTATCTCTAAATTGTGTAAAGATGATTATTTTTATATTGTTATTGTCTTCTTGTTCCTTTTTCACTATTTCAAATAACCTATCCAGCTTGGGGTGTTCTTTATTTTTTGATATAAGTTCATTTGTTTGAGAATAAACAAAATTGAATTCAGGCTTCTTTACTAATTTCACAACCCCTTTAGATTGCTTTTTTTCTGCTTGTTTGAATAATTTTTTTAAATAGGAATCCAAGCTTGAGAGAGTTTGAGTTTCTAGAAGTTCTAGGGCATGTTGAATCTTTATTGCCTGTGCGCATGCACTTGCCCCCATCATGTAATTGAAATTTTTGTTTCCTCTCGATAGGCTTGCTGAAATTTTCTTCTGAAGAGAAATTAGTCCGGTTTTACTCACAAATCCAAATAACATTTTTCTAGATTTTAGTTCATCAACATATTCTTGAAAAATCTTCTTTAGGACATGACGGATTTCTTCCATTTCTGGGGGGAAATCCACCATTTCTTTTTGGAATTTTAGCTCTTGGAGGAATTCTTTAACGTCTTCGCTTTCCCTCACCCTTAATTCTACTTCTTCAATTCTCAAATTTTTACATATCTCTTTTATTTTTCTCGTTTCACTTCCTGGAGAGGCAGTTAGGCCAAGAATTCTTGGATTCTCTGATTGGGAAAAGTATCTTTGAGCAACATAATTGTAATCATAGTTTTTTGTGCATCTATGCGCTTCATCTTCAATTAATAAACAAACATCCTTCAAAGAGTATAATTCTTTTTTAAGGTCGTTAGCAACACATTGAGGGGTTGAAAATATTATGTCTGCAGTTTTGAATATCTTTTTTCTTTGAGTAGAATTTATTAATCCGGTAAATAATTGCATGTCTCCAAATAATTCTGGAAGGTGTTTCTTGAAAAATTCCATTTGTTGTTCGGCCAAAGGTTTTGTAGGGGCAAGAAGAACTACCTTTTCTCCAGGAAATCTAGTCATTCTTTCAATAGCTAACATTAAAGCAATCAATGTCTTTCCTAGTCCGGTTGGGAGGACCACTAAACAGTTTTTTTCAATACATGTTTCAAATATTTTCTGTTGATACTCCCTAGGTTCGATATTTTCAAGAAATTTCATTTTATTCTTAGTTGTTATGAGTTTTTAAGAATATATCCTCTCTTTAGAGTTATACCAGAATTAAGGCATAACCAAAACCAACAAGAGTGATTATTGAAAGGGTGTACCACATTATTTGGTTTCCAAAGAAGATTTTATTTCCATCTAGGTTAGATAATGGAAGCATGTTGAAGAAAGCATAGAATATACTTATTCTTACAAAATCCATTTCAGTGGGCAGTCCTATAAGATAACCTGCTATTGAGAATATTAAGTTTGCTAAGATCCCTGATGCGGCTATTAAGCCTATTTGGTATTCTGTTATTTCAGAAAAACTGTATAATTTATGGTGTCTTTTGGCAGACTTGTATATTTTTGTTTTAACCTCAAATATCAAAGAACCCATCCAGACAAAATTATTTATTAAGAATAAGACTATTTTTGATATTAGTGGAAGAAAGGCACCAAGAAGTAGAGGATTCTTGAATTCCTTTGAAGGGTGGTTGTTTTTTAGTAAAACTCCTCCAAGGCCCCATCTTTCTATTCCCCAGATTTTCATTTCTACTTCAGAATCCATTTGGTATGCAGCTAATTTCTTAGCAAAGACGTTAATCATGATTACTAGAAATATTGATAAAAGAAGCCAGAGGAAACTTTCAAAGGAAGTTAGTAGGTCCATGGCAAAAGCTATTATTATTGAAACTGCGATGATTGAAGTGAGTTCTTTTTGTTTAAACATGTCTTTTTTAAGGTAGGCTTTCTTATAAATTTTTGGTTAAGGGGGTGATTAATTAGATTAAGTATATTTCGGAGAAAAGAAAAGTATTTAAATGAGTTTGAGTAATTTCCTCTATGAGTAAACAGGAAATTTACAAATTAAAATTTAAGGATAAAATTCAATGATAATAAAGAAAATTACTGATGTGATGGGCCAGAAGGTTTATACAGATTCTGGAGAGTATTTTGGAGAGATTGAAGAGGCTAATATTTCTGAGAACAAAATTGAGGGGTGGAGAATAAAGGTAGGCGGAAGTGTTATATCTTTAATTGGCGGAGCAAGAGGGGTAATAATTCCTCATCAATTTGTTAAGGCAATTAGCGATGTGTTCATAATAAATAAAACCGCTTTACCAAGTCCGGACTCTGAACCTGATGATATTGCTGAAGAATTAATATAATATGGCAGTAGACACAATATTACAACATCCAATCCTTACTAATTTTGCATTTCCTTTTTTAATAGTCTTTTTTATCATCTATGCAGTATTGGAGAAGACAAATCTTCTTGGGGAAGGAAAATCACAATTGAACGCTTTTCTGGCCTTTGTAATTGGGCTGGTTTTTGTTAGTTCTGTTTTTCCAAAAGAAGTGGTGAATAATTTAGTTTTATTCTTGACTGTAGCCATTGTTTCTGTATTCGTAGTTTTGATATTATGGAGCTTTGCAACTGGGGGAGAAGTTAAGGGAACGTTTGTAAGTGATAGTAAGATTAAATGGACAGTAGGAATTGTTGCAATCATTGCAGTAATCGTTACCCTTCTTTGGGCAGTTGATGTTGGAGGAGGAATTGGAGTCTTTGATTATCTTTTCCAACAAGACTGGAGTGAAAACTTTTGGACTAATTTTGCGTTTATAGTTGTTATTGCAGCAGCACTTGCAGCAGTAATAAGCACGGCTAACAAAGCTCCGTAGGGTAGAAAGGTATTTAAAATATAAAAGAGGATAAATTATATGATAGAAAAATTGGTGTTTCTTAGTAATCATGCTTTTACTAGTGGGGGACAGGGAGGATTTGGCTCTATTTTGAATACTTTTGAGAGGATAGGGGTTTTTGATTTCTTACTTCCTTTTTTAATAATATTTTCATTAGTTTTTTTGACTCTTAATGGAATAAAAATATTTAAGGAGAATACTAGAATTTCAGCCATCCTTGCAATTTCTGTTGGACTGATGGCAATGTCTTTTGACTTTGTTCCTCTGTTTTTTCAAGAATTATTTCCTAGGTTAGGTGTGGGCTTAGCAATCATATTGGGATTCTTGGTGCTTACGGGAATGTTTTTACCAGACAATACTGTTTTTAATTATGTTTTACTTGGCCTTGGAGTAATTATTGCAGCCTTTGTGTTCTTTTCAACTGCAGGACAATTGAATCTAGGATTTAGTAATGCCTGGAACCATCTTTCTTCAGAAGTTATAGCATACGTCGCTTTAATCTTGATGGTTGTAATCATTGTTGGAGTCACTGGTACGAAGAAGCCTGAGAAGCCAATAATTGCATTACATACTCCCGCAAGTTAAATTTTTTAATTATTATAAAGAAGATCTTAGCTGAGTTATTTAATGAAGAAGAATTATTTTTTCTTAGAAGTCTTTCTCTTTTCTGGAGAAGAAGTTTTTTTCATCATCTTTCCAAAAGAGCCTTCCATCATTGACATTTCTTTTTTTATGCTTTGAAGGTTATCCCCGTAGGAACCAATTTTCTTTAGAACATCAATTTGTAATTTATCCATGACATTTTCAATTCTCGTTATTCTATTTTCCATGTTGTTTATCTTTGTTTCAGAAATATTCTTGAATTCATCAACTTCCTTTATTTGTTTTGAAAGTTTTTGCATTTTTTCTGCGAAAACTTGTTCTGCTATTTCAATCATGGTATCGGTGCTACTTTCAGCGTATTCATCAGAATATGCTTCTTGAGGGTAGGTTTCTGCACCTTGGGCGTATGCTTGGGGGGCAGCAGGTTGATAGAAATCATTAGTTTGTTGTGGGGCTTGGGAAACTTCTTGAGTTGCTCCCGCATATGTTGGCTGTGGAGGAACTTGACTTGGGGGAGGAAGAGCTCCTTGATCCATTATTGAGGGTTGCATACCTTCTCCTTGAGGATTTTGAGCCTCTCCAGCCACAGCACTCTTTATTTGTGATTGTGCTAATGCATCTGTTATTTGTTGAGGTGTCACCCCTTGCTGCATTAGGTTATCCCTTATTTGATTTTCAGGAATACCTTGCCCCCTCATTTGTGTTACTTGATCTAACGCACCCATTTTAAAAATAACCTCGCGGTTTTTTTTGATTTTCCCTTTTTGGCCTGAAGAGAGACATTTTTATATGCCTCCTGTGATGTATCGATTCAATACACCTACAGTTTCTTTTAGAAACTTCCCTTTTAATTTCTGCTTCATATCTCTCATTAGTATTTAACTCCTTTTTAATTTTTCTAAATCCTTTTTTGTTGCAAATTCCAAAGGTTGGAACATTTTTGCTTGTTTTGCAAGTATCTCTAGGTCTTCTTTTCTAGCAAATTTTGAAAATTCATCTGAAATATTTTCTAAGAAGTTCATTACTTTTTCCATACTATTTTTTAATATTGCTAAGTCTTTTTTCATTTTATTTAGATCTTCTTGAGTATTTTCTTTTGTTTCTACAAGGTTTTGACCTATTAGCAATAATCTATCTTTTAGGATTCTTTGTTTATCTTCTATATCTCTCAAGCCTCCAACAGAAGAATTATATGTCTGAGGAGGGTATTCAGTTTGATTAGCATCCATATAAGGAGGATGTTTGTAGGGTTTAAATTGTTTTTGTATTTTATTAATTTGAATAATGACTTTGTTTGTTGGATACAAAATGTTTTAAATTGGCTTTTCTTTTGGATGATATGCAGTTTAAATCTAATACACCCCTATATTCTTATGAGGTGCAAAAAGAGGGTGGAGAGGATGTTCTTTATCTTAATTATCTTGGGGCCCCTATTGTTGCAAGCCTTTCAGATTCCCCCCAAGTAATGGAGAGGGTTGTTGAATCTCTTATTGAAAATCCAAATGTTTCTAGAGTGGTGTTAGTTCAGCAGAAAAATTATAATTATGATTTTGAGGAGACTTCAATGTTGCTTGAAATTGCTCAGCTTTATGTTTATTTGTTAAAACAAGAGAAAATTTTATCTAGAGAGAAGCTAATTACTAATTGTGAGCAGTTTTTCTCTTATAGATATAATGAACTCTTTACTTTTTTATATTTGTTGAAACAAGATCCTATTTCAGCCCATAGTGAATTGAAAAAGTTGATAATAAGGGCTAAAATAGAATTAGAGAAAGTAGAAGTGTCTTGTAGATTGGATCAAAAGAATTATATTGTTTTTTTAGAAAAGTTATTTGAAATGGTTGGTGAGAGTAAGATTATGAAAAAAGTTGCTTCTTATCTAGATGGTTATCAGAAAGGGACTAGGGAAATATACCATAAGGCGTTTAAACCAGATACTGTGCCCAATTTTACATTTACCCGTGTTGTTAATGATCTTCCAAATGATGCAGAAGTTATTGATCAATATAAAATCAAAGGAGAGGATTATGATAGTTCATTAGTTACTATAATGAAGAAGAAAGATGAGGCTAAACCCCTTTACCATTTGAGTCCCCCTGAACATTCCTTAAGTGAAGATCAAAATAATCTTTTGAATTTAGCCAGAGGAGTTTTGATTGAGCATCAGCCAAAGGCGGAAGAATTTACTGATACTGACAGAACCAGGCAAGTTTTTTTTAATATTTCTAAGGATTTATTACAAGATTTAGCAAATAGTAAGGGGATAAAGCTTAATTATGCTGACTTGAATAAGTTGGCCATAATTTTAGTTAGACATACTATTGGATTTGGTTTAGTTGAGATTTTATTACAGGATGATAAATTACAAGATATTTCTCTTAATGCCCCAATTTCTAGAACCAATCTGTTTGTAAGGCATCAAGAGTATGATGAGTGTTACACAAATATTTTGCCTAGTCAACAAGATGTAGACTCATGGGCTGCTAAATTTAGGTTGATTTCTGGTAGACCATTAGATGAAGCAAACCCAATATTAGATACTCAAATGAGTATAGGAAATATCTCTGCAAGAGTAGCGATTATCCAACAACCTCTATCTCCAGATGGTTTATCTTATGCTTTGAGGAGACATAGGGATGCCCCCTGGACTTTACCTTTATTTATTAAGAATAAAATGATCAATCCTTTTACTGCTGGACTCTATAGTTTTTTGATTGATGGTTCAAGGACTTTACTAGTTGCAGGAACTAGGTCAAGTGGAAAAACTTCTTTATTAGGGAGCTTGATGTTAGAGATACTACCAAAATATCGGATAATTGTTATTGAGGATTCCTTAGAGTTGCCGGTGGAAGCATTAAGGAAATTGAATTATGATATTGTTAGGATGAAAGTTAGATCTGCATTATTAAAAACTACTGCAGAAGTCTCAGCAGACGATGGAATTAGAACTAGTTTAAGATTGGGGGATTCAAGCTTAATTATTGGTGAGGTTAGAAGTGTGGAGGCAAAAGCTCTTTATGAGGCAATGAGGATAGGAGCCTTAGCTAACGTTGTTGCAGGAACAATTCATGGAGCCAGTCCATATGGGGTTTTTGATAGGGTTGTTAATGATTTGGGGGTCCCTGCTACTTCCTTTAAGGCTACAGATATAGTGACTGTTGCAAATCCTATACGTTCTGCAGATGGACTAAAATCTTGGAAAAGGGTTTTACAATTAACTGAAGTTAGAAAACACTGGACTAAGGATCCTCAAGAAGAGAAAGGATTTGTTGATTTAGTTAGATATAATGTTGAAAAGGATGAATTGGAACCTACTCAAGACTTGATTAATGGAGAGTCAGAGATAATAAAAGATATTGCTGGAAATGTTAAAGGGTGGGCAGGAGATTGGGATGCAGTTTATGATAATATTTTATTGAGGGGTAAAATAAAGAAAGAGATTGTTGATGTGGCGGAGAAGAATAATGATCCGGGATTATTAGAAGATAAATTTAATTCTATATCAAATAATGCCTTTCATCAAATTTCTCATGATGTACGAATGGAAGTGGGATTACCAATTTCTGAAAGAGTCTTTCCCGAATGGCAAAAGTGGTTAGGCGAGAAAGTTAAGGGGAGAAGAGTTTAGGTTAATTTTATAAAGTTACTTTTGGTTACTTTTGGTAACTATGGGAGACAGTGTTGTAAAAGTAGATGGGGATTTATTGAAAAAGATAGAATCTTTAATCAAAAAAGAAAGATATACTTATTCAAATAAAAAACAAGTGGTTAACATAGCAATAATTGAATTTTTAAAGTCAAGAGGATTGATTAATAAATCTGGGGTGAATAAATGAAAGAGAGTGTTGATGATGTTTTGAAAAGACATGCTGCAAAAATAGAGGGTAAGATTAATTCTTCTCCAAATGAAAACTATAGCAGAGAGTATGTTAAGTTTAAGCAGGAAATGGTTCCACATCTTTCAAGATATGAGAGATGGTGTCATAGTCTTGGAAATTTAATTAAGTTGAAACTTTCTAAGAAAGATGAGGAAGAGATTTCTAAACATTTGAAAATATCTCATTTGGCTGTTGAACCGTGGCAAGCTTTGACCTTGAGTGTTATGGCTTTTTTAGGAGTTTTTTTGATAGGATTAATAATCTCCGTAGCAATTGCATTGATAAAAGGAAGTATTTTGGCTTTCCCTTTCTTATTTTTTATTTTAACAGTTGTGGTTTCATTGTTCTTGTTTTATTATATAAAGGGTTATCCTAAACGGTTAGCTAATCAATGGAGATTGAAAGCTTCTTCTCAAATGGTTCCTGCAATTTTGTATATTGTTGTTTATATGAGGCATACTCCTAATTTAGAGAGGGCTGTAGCTTTTGCTTCTAAACATTTAGATTATCCTTTGGCATTGGATTTTAGGAAAGTGTTTTATGATATGGAAATTGGTAAATTTTCCACAATTAAAGAGAGTTTGGATAATTATTTAGAACAATGGAGAGATTATTCTGTAGAGTTTATTGAGGGTTTCCATTTGATAGAATCTAGCTTGTTTGAGCCAGATAATAATAGAAGGATTGTTACTTTGGAAAAGGCTTTACAGGTTGTTTTAGATGGAGTTCATGATAGGATGCTTAAGTTTACTCATGAGGTTAGAACTCCTTTGACAAATGTTTACATGCTTGGAGTTGTTTTACCTACTTTAGGATTGGCTTTGTTACCTTTGGCTTCAGCAATGATTGGGGAATTCTTAAGATGGTATCACATAATTATTTTGTTTAATTTGATAATCCCTTTCTTTGTATTTTACTTAACTGATAAGATTTTGTTAATGCGTCCTGGAGGGTATGGGGAGAGTGAATTATTAGAAAGGAATCCTTTGTATCCTGAGTATAAGAGTAAATCTCCATATTTTAAGGCGTTCTTGATATGTTTGCCTTTCTTTATCTTAGGAATTTTACCTTTTATTTTTCAATTTACTCCTATACCTGGTTGGATTGGAATGCAAGCAGATTATACTTTTTCTGAATTGGGATTAGGTTTCTTTGGTGAGGAGAAATTATTTAATTTTATTGAAACTGGGACAGGAATTGTTGGACCGTTTGGAGTTGGGGCTTTATTATTGAGTTTACTCTTACCTTTTTCTTTGGCATTGTTTTTTATTTTAAGTTTTGGTGCTAGAACTAAGAATTTGATTTTAGAGAGAGCTAAGACTAAACAACTTGAGAAGGAATTTAATAATTCTTTATTCCAGTTAGGTAATAGAATTGGAAATGGTTTGCCTCCAGAGTTGGCATTTGGAAAGGTCGCAGAATCTTCTAAGGGATTAAAGACGGTGGATTTCTTTAGGAGAGTTAATTATAACATAAATCAGATGGGGATGAGTGTTGAGCAAGCTATCTTTAATCCAAGAAGAGGGGTTTTAGTCTTATATCCTTCTCAGTTGATTGCTACAAGTATGAGGGTTTTAGTTGAATCTTCTAAAAAGGGATTGAGTATTGCTGCAACTAGTTTGATGAGTATTTCTGAATATGTTAAAAATATACAGAAAATTACAGATAGATTAAGAGATATGTTGGCAGAGATAATTTCTGATATGAAGAGCAATATGACTTTCTTGGCTCCTTTATTATCTGGAGTTGTTGTTGGATTGGCAGCAATGATAACAAGTATTTTGAGTAAATTGAATTTAACTCAGCAGGTTGGGGGAGCTGATTCTGGATTGGGTAATTTAGATCAAATTCTTGGAATTTTTGAAATTTCTAAGATGATTCCCCCTTATTATTTACAGTTAGCTATAGGGTTTTATTTAATTCAGATAGTGTTTATTTTAACTGGGACTCTTGTAACTATAAACTCTGGGCAGGATAGGTTGGAGAGGACTTATTTAATTGGGAAAAATTTGAAGAGAGGTCTTTTACTTTATACCGTAGTTGCATTTGGAACAATACTTGGATTGTTTATTTTAGCTTCAATTGTTTTGGGAGGATTGTTATAAAAAGAACCTAAGCGGTTCTTTTTGAATCTTCCTTCTTGAATTGAAAAATGATTTCTTTAAATGCCTCCGATGGAAATCAATAACAACATTTATTAATTCTCCTTGCGGTCTTATAAAAATGAAGAATAAAAAGGGGATTATTGCAGATTATCTTCCATGGCTATTGATAGCGGTGGCGGTTTTAGCAATAATAGTGATATTCATTTTTGTTTTGAAGGGACAAGGCATTTCATTAATAGATCAAATTAAAGATTTGTTTTCTGGAAGATAAAATGGCACAATTAACAATAAGTAATCTTATAAAAATAATTTTGGGGATTGTAGTTTTTGTTGTAGTTGTTATAGGGTTATTTTGGTTTTTTAAGAATTATGTTGGAGATTTTTTTGGAAATCTTGCGGGAGGAGAAGCTGGGGCAGCAGTTTTAGGATTAATTTAAAATGGAAACAGAAATTATGTTAAAGTATGTGCTCTGGGTGGTTTTTTTTGCTTTAGCTATTGGCGGGATTTATACTTTATTGAAAAATTTGGGGGTTTTGTAAAATGATTGATAATAAAAAAGGAGAATTAACAACAAAGAAATTGGTAACAATGATTATTTTAATTTTAAGTTTCTCTATTTTGTTGTTTTTTATGTTTAAATTAAATTTTGGTCAAGTTACAGATGATCAGGTTTGCCATAATTCTGTTGTGTTAAAAGGAAAGACAGAAGGGTTTATTGGGAAACTTGATTGTAAGACACAATATCTTTGTATATCTGGTGGAGGAGATTGTCTTGGGAGTTCAAAAAAGATAAAAGTTGATCCCGGAAATAAGGATGAAATATTGAAAGTTCTTGCTGATGAAATGGCTGATTGCTGGTGGTTATTTGGAGAAGGTGAACTTGAATATGCTCCTGGGATTTCTGGGTTTCATTGTCCTATTTGTAATTCAGTTAAATTTTCAGGTATAGACCAAGAGATAACCTATGATCACCTTTATTCATATTTAGAGGAGAATGATTTATCCGAATATGATTCAAGGAGTTATATGAAATATCTTTTTGATGAGGATAAGGCAGCAAGATGGTTTACACAAAGCATCTATCTTAGTCAGAATAGAAATGCCGCGTTTTCTTTAGATGAAGAATATCTCATTATAACTGGGAGAAATAACGAGCTTGAATGGATTCCTATTATTGGCAGGTCAGATAAAGTATTGCCCGTCTTTTTTATTAAGAAAAGTGATTTAGATAAAACTAAATGTACTGATTATGACATTACAACTAGTTAATTAAATAAAAATAGTAAATAAAAATTTATCTTCTCCAGGCAATTTCTTCTTCTTCTAATCCAATTCTTCCCTCGTATTTTTTTAAGGCAGCAGTTATTACACTTGCTTGTTCTTGAGTTCTAATTTTCCAATCAGCAATAAGAATTATGGATGTTCCATTTTCTCCAAAATATTTTTTAATACCTTGAGTTGCTAGATCTCGTCTATTTCTTTCAATATATTCTTGGAGTTTGGTTCCATCCCCAAACTCGTAATAACTTAGTGAAAGTATTCCTCCTTCTGGATTTGCCTCAATATCATATTGCGCATCTCCCATTTCAACAAGTCCATCTGCTCGATAGGATTTCCCTCTTGTTACCAAGATTCTTTTATCAGTTATGACTCTTGGATTTCTTCTACCCTTATTTGTTGGACTCATGTTATTTAGTTCAGATTCCTTTAAGAAGTACCATCTAGATTTTGGGTCTGGAATTGGTCCAGTTGGAGTTGGTTCTGGGGTTTGGGTTTCATCAGAGTAACTCCTAGATGTGGATGTTCCAGTGGTTGTAAGATCTTTAAATTTGTCTGCTAAGCCGTCTAGTGCTTTTTGTTCATCCCTTATACAGCTAGCTGACAAAAATACCATAGATGCTGAAAGAGCTAGTGAGACTAACCTGTTTCTCATGTTTTTACTATTGTGCAATGGTATTTAAGGGTTTGCCTTGAATATCTCCTTTAAGTTAAATTTATTAATTAATTTTTTCTTTATGTCTTAATGATTAAGATTAAAAGAGGGATGAGAAAGAGAGGAGCATTATTGCCAGAAGAGGTTGTAAAAATTGTGATTAGTCTGATTGTTATTGCTTTATTGGTCGTGCTTCTTTCCAAATTATACTTTAATAGTGTCCAGAATAAAGAGTTAGAACAAGCCAAAGCTTCACTTGAAAATTTAATTGAACAGATAGGGGGGGGAGCAGAGGAAGTTACTATTTTTAATCCGGAATATTTAGCCATTATGTCTTGGCCATACTTAGCTGAGGGGAAATATCCTAAAGATTGTTCCAAGAAGAGTTGTTTGTGTATTTGTAATATTCCAAATAATCATAACCTTCTTTTTGCGGCTTTTAATAGGCAAAATGTTCGCGAGCTTTTTATTGATGAATGTAATACTCTTGGGGTATGTATTGAAAACCCAGAAGAATTTGTAATTTCTAAATTAGATCAACAAGGGGCAATAAAAATAGAGCCACCTTTAACTTTTACTATTGATTACGAAAATAAAACTATAGGATAATTTTTAGTTAGATTTATAATTCCTTTTTGCATTCTTATTTCATGTTTATTAAGAGGAGGGATAAGAGGGGAGCTAATATTCTTATGGAGAATATAATCTTTATTGTTTTAAATTTGGTTTTTTTAGCAATAATTTTACTTTTTGTTTTTTCTAGAATGGGGGCCTCAGCAGTTTTAGAAGAAAAATATTCAAAGCAGATAGCATTGATAATTGATGCGGCTAAACCAGAGACAATTATTGATTTGAATATGGAAGATGCTGTTAAGAAAGCAAATAAAGAGGGACAGTTGCCGGGGAGGATTGTTTCTAAGGATAGAAATGTTATACTTGTAAAAATAAATCCAAAGGGAAAGGGGCATTCTTATTCTTATTTTAATGATGTGGATGTTTCCATAAATTATGTAAAAGGGGGGGTGTATAGAATTTCGATTAAAGAATGGATAGAAGGGGAGAAAAAGTAGTTTCAGTGTATTGGTTTGCGATTTTGTTTATTGTAGCTGGGGCTGTTGTTTATATGGTTGGCGTTTATTATGGGGAGCCGTATGATGTTAGAGAAATAGAGGGAGATGTTATGATTAATAAGATTTTTTATTGTTTAGATGAACTCTCTAATTTTAAAGATATCAATCTTAAGGAGGATTGCAATCTTAATTTTGAAGTGGAGGACTCGTTTGGCTGGAATCACGATCAATTTTATGTTGAAATAACCTTTGAAAATTATAGGGGATCTTATATTTTACCTCATCCAATATTTTTTGGGAATTCTGATTTGAAAAATTTATATTTCCTTGGGTTGGATAGGGATTTGTTACCCGTTTTAAGGGTTCGTGAGTTTTATTTAGAAAATGGAAATTTGCCTTTAAATGTAAAGACAGAAGTGTATGTGAGGAAATTAGAGAAAAATGCTTAATAAAAAAGGACAGATCTCGACTGGAATGACTTGGGTGATTGCAACAATAATTATTATTGTGATTGTTGTTATCTCTATTATTGCATCTTCTTCTTTATCTAAAAATCTTAAATCCGGGTTTTCCCTTGTGGATAAAGAAAGGGACTTTGTTGCCTCTAATTCTATTGTTGGCTTTTTTGAAGGGGGGGGAGTGTATGCCCTTGCCATTGCTTCAGTTAATAGTGATGATTATTCCATGTTAAAAACACAGTTTGATCGTTTTTTGGATATTTTGAGTGTTGGACGGCCTGGTGTTAGTGATTGGAATTTGGATCTTTATGTTGATGATGAAGGGGAGCTTGATCTTGGTTCTGAAACTATTGGAAGCTTTGATTATTTTCACACTCCTATTGAGATTAATGATGGATCAAAAGAAATAAAATTTGATTTTTGGGAAGATTGTCAGGGGAATACTTGCAGATGATACTAAATAAAAAGGGAATTTCCATTCCAATAGCTATTTTTGTTTTGGGGGTGATCGCTATTTTTTCTTTGGTTGTTTTTAGTTTTCATTTTTCAGATAGGGAAATTGAAGAGAGTTTTGTTGGAATAGGATTAATTGAAACTGTAAATTCACTTGCTGAAGAGGTTGCTTTTCATCGAGAGCGTGGACTTAGAAGGTATTCTGGAGAAGAATCTTTTGTTTTGAAGAGGCCAGGAGTTGTCGGGCTTCCTGGAGAAGTGAGAATTGATGTTTCGCAAGAAAGGATTGTTGGAAAATGGTATTCAAAATCTAGTGGGAAAGAGATGGCGCAGGTGGTATATTTTATTCCTTAATTAATTAAAAACATTTATAAATAAAAAATCACTGAATTAAACATGATTAAAGAGAGGATGAATAAGAAGGCTCAGGGTTTGAGCGTTAATGCTATTATTTTAATTGTACTTGGAGTTATTATTTTAGTTTTATTAATAGCGGGTTTTACCATTGGTTGGTCTAAGATATTACCTTTTATTGGTGGGGGAGATAATGTGGGTACTATTGTTCAACAATGTCAGATTGCATGTTCTACAAGTTCTGTTTATGATTATTGTACTAAGGAGAGGACTTTGACTGTTGATGGGGAGAATCCTTTGGATAAGGATAAATCTTGTAGTGAGCTTGTGAGTCCTAAATATGGAATTGCGGAGTGTCCTCAACTTGCTTCTCAATGTGCGGATGCAAAAGCTAAAATAGCTGAAGAGGTTGCTGTAGAAACCGCAGAAACCGCAGAAACCGCAGAAACCGTAGAACCTGCTGTGGAATAGATAAATAGTTATTATGCTTTTCACTTAAATTTTTAAATCTATAATTTGTAGTTTATATTATGGCACGTGGAGATTCTGAAAGGAGAAATAAGAGAAAGGACAAGTTTAAAGAGAAAAAGAAAAATCCTTATAAGACCGGTGGGAAGTATCGGGGGACTAAGATAAAAGCGTGATTTTATAAATTCTTTTTTCTATTTTGTTTTATGTTTGAAATAATCTTTTTAATAATTCTGGCTTTAATCTTTATTCTTGTTGCGACGTTTCAAGATTTAAGAATGAGAGAAGTTGCAAATTGGATTAATTTTAGTTTGATAATTTTTGCCTTGGGATTTAGATTTTTTTGGAGTTTATTCTCTGAATCTGGTTTTGGGTTTTTTTATCAAGGATTGATTGGGTTTGGAATTTTCTTTATTCTTGGAAATCTCTTTTATTATGGTAGAATCTTTGCTGGGGGGGATGCTAAGCTTATGATTGCCATGGGAGCAATTTTGCCTTTTAGTTTGGACTTTTTTGTTAATTTGAATATCTTTCTTATGTTTTTAGTTTTGTTTTTATTTATTGGAGCAGGATATGGGATAGTCTGGAGTGTTGTTCTGGCATTTAGAAATGGGAAGGGATTTAGAAGAGAGTTTTCTAAAAGGTGGAAAGCCCATAGGAAACTTTCATTTGGAGTGATGTTTATTGGATTAATACTTATGTTTCTGGGGCTTGTTGAGGGGGCGTTTTTTGGATTAGGGGTTTTTGTTTTTATTCTGCCATATTTTTATTTATTTACAAAATCTATTGATAACTCTTGTATGGTTTTTGAAATTCCTTCTAGTAAATTGAGAGAGGGGGATTGGCTTTCTAAAGATTTGATTATCGGTAATAAAGTAATTAATAAGAATTGGGAGGGGTTGACTAAGGCTCAGATAAAGCAAATTAGTAAGAAGTTTAAGAAAGTAAAGATTAAACAAGGAATACCTTTTATTCCAGTATTTTTAATCAGTTTTTTAGTTTTAGTTTTTTTATGGTTTAGGGGAATTACGGGATTCTTTTAGGCAACCATAATTTTTTAGAAGTTAATCTTTTTATTTTTGGTTTTTGTATTGCCTTCTTTTTTATTTTTACTTCTAACAATGCCTTCAATTCTTCTAATTCTTCTGGCTTTGCTGGCTTTCTTTCAGAGTTTATTGTTTCCTTATCATATATTGGGAGAATGTTTATTATTTCATGGCCAAATAAATTACCTTCAATTATTTCTATTTCTTTTGGCTTTAGTTTTTCTTTAATTATTGTTGAAACTTTTTCAGCCAACTCTTTTGCTTCTTTAGGCATCTTTTCTGGAGAATCAATATGTTCCCTTGGAATGATTAAAGAGTGTCCTTTTGATATGGGATTTATTTCTAAAGTGGCTATTGCTTTTTTGTTTTCATCTAATCTGTTTGTTGGTATTTCTCCAGAGACTATTGAGCAGAAAATACACTTTTGTGCTGACTTGCCCCCTTCTGCTTGGAATTGTTGATTTTGTGCCAGAACTTGTTCTACTTGTGTGGCATCCATTGCCTGTATTTGAGCAGTGATCTCTTGTTTTTTATCTGCAGGAAATGTTTTTTCAACTTCTTCAATTAATTTCTTTTTTATACCGGGTAGTTGTCCTTCTGTAATCATTTAAAAAAAGAGTTATTCTGGATTTTTATAGATTTGTGTTTAGAGTTTAATTAATATAAATTTAAATTTTTTTGTAATAGGTTTAAGAATATTCTGTAATGGAGATTAATGATTGGATAAATTAGGGAGGAGATTACTTGACAATTACTCTATTTTTCTTCTCATGTCCACGACTTCAGAAGAACCTACACCCTCAATACCTTTTAATGCGGATTCTATAGGCTCTAACTCTTGGGACTCATCTACTCCAAAACTGATCATTAATGCCTTTAATCCAAAAGCCACTGGTTCTTGCTCAAATTTGGTGTTTTTAGCATTATTTTCTTCTAGAATTGATTTTGCTTTCTCTTGCACTTCTCCAAGATTGGTTTCTTGCGAGGCAGGCATGATTTTTATTTTTAGTAATGCTGTTCCCATATCTTATTTTATTTCTTTTGGCTTATAAATATTTCCATTAATTGTTACTTGAAATTATCATAATCCTTATAAATGATTGATGATTTTTTACATAATGGGGGATGCAAACTATGAAAAGATGGTGGAAAGGATTGCTAGCTCTGCCAATTTAGATAAGGAAGAGATTCAAAGAAAAGTTGAGGCCAAATGTGCTAAGCTTTCAGGTTTGATAAGTAAGGAAGGGGCGGCACAGGTTATTGCTGCTGAACTAGGGATTAATTTTGATAATGAGAAATCTAAGATTGACGAATTAATTCCAGGAATGAGGAAAGTGAACTTTCTTGGGAAAGTTTTAAATGTTTTTCCTGTAAGGACTTTTGAGAGAAATGGACAAGAGAATAAGGTTGCAAATATGATTGTTGCAGATGATACTTCTAATACGAAAGTTGTTTTATGGGATAGTCATCATATTGAGCTTATTGAGAAAGGAAGTATTAAGGAAGGAGTTGTAATTGAAGTTGCAAATGCTTCTGCTAGAGATAATGAAGTTCATTTAGGAAGTTTTTCTGAGTTGAAGATTAGTAGTGAAGAAATGGGGGAAGTTCAAACCGAGAAGGTTGTTAAGGAAAAAGCAATTTCTGATTTTAGAGTTGGTGATAGTGCTTCGGTTAGAAGTTTTATTGTTCAGAGTTTTGATCCTAGATTTTTCACAGTTTGTCCTCAATGTAAGAAGAAGGCAGTTAAGGAAGGAGAGGGATTCAATTGTAATGAACATGGTAAAGTTGATGCTGAAAAGAGGGCTTTAATCAATATTGTACTTGATGATGGCACTGAAACAATAAGGGCAGTCTTATTTCATGATATCTTGCCCAAATTGGGATTAAATGATCTAGAAAATGAAGAAATGATGCAAGAACAAAGGCAAGGTATTCTTGGAAAAGAGATGGTTTTTACTGGAGATGTTAGAATGAACAACTTTTTCAATAATCCAGAATTCATTGTTAGAGATTTAATGGATGTTAACCTGGACATATTAATTCAAGGATTAGAGGCAAAAAGTTAACTAATTTATGAGGGCAATGATTATCATTTGATCAAATAAATCTTAATAAAGTATTATCTTATTTTCTTTGAATGACCATCAAGAACAAGTTTTTGAGAATTCTGTCTTTTTTTACCCTTCCCGCAATAGTTTTTATTATCAATCTTCCTTTGGGGTTTGTTTATGAAGCATATCCTAGCTTTGACATCCCAATGCACTTTCTAGGGGGAGTTTCAATAGCTCTAACTTCTGTCTTGTTTTTGAAACTATTTGAAGAAGAAAAGATGTTGAAGATTAAGAATGAATTTTTATTTTTATTTATTGTTACATGCTTTGTAGCTTTTATTGCGGTTTTCTGGGAGTTTTATGAGCTTATCCTCCTGATCATGTTTGATTTGGATTATATCCTTGGAATTGAAGATACTCTACTGGATTTAGCTATGGGGCTAACTGGAGGGTTTGTTGGGGCAGCTATTTTTAGGAAGCTTTAATTTGATTAAGGGTAAACCCGTTCTTGTTAGGATAAGATTTGGAATTAATTCTAAAATGGTCAATAAATTAATTAAATGAATTTAGTATTAATCTTAGATGCTAATCAAAACTCATTTAGCGATAACGGTTTTTTTTATATTACTTTTAATCTCTGCAGTTGAGTACAAGTTGATCTTCATTGTTTTTGCTCTTTTGGCTACTTATGTTCCAGATATTGATTCACGCTTTTCTACTCTTGGAAGTAAGAAAATTGCTAGAGTCTTACAATTCTTTACTAAACATAGGGGAGCAATTCATAGTTTCACATTCTTATTAGTATTAACTTTTGGAATTGCCTTATTTTTCCCTATAGCTTCCTTAGGTTTTTTTGTAGGTTATGCTTCACATTTAATTGCAGATTGCTTTACACTAGATGGAATAAAGCCTTTTTATCCTTCTAAAGCTGTTTCAAGGGGAACAGTTGCCACTGGAGGGGTGGTTGAGAAAGGAATTTTATTTACTTTTATTGTCTTAGATATCGCGTTAGGAATAGGGAAGATCTCAAATATTTTTTGAAGTGTGCTTTTCAGTGGTATAATCTTTATAAAAGATTAAGCTTTTTTTAGAGAATGGCGATTAAGAATGAACCTTTAGAAAATAAACCTTTAGAAAAGGTTTCTAAATCTGCGGGAGTTCCTAAAACGACTAAGAAAGATGTAGAGGAGATTAAGAAAGCGGTTTCTGGAGAAAGTGAGGATGAAAGTGATGGTGAAATTGGGGCGATTAAGAAAAAAGAGGAAAAGGAGCCTGAATTAACTGATTTGCCTGGGATTGGGCCTGCAGTTGCAGCTAAACTTGAGACAGCAGGGATTCATGACCTAATGTCTTTAGCAGTTATGAGTCCTGGAGTATTGGGTGATGCTGCAGGAGTTAGTGCAGGAGTAGCAAGAAAAGCTATACAAGCTGCAAGAACAATTCTTGATTTAGGATTTAGCGATGGGGTCGCATACGCAAAGAAGCGATCAAACACAGCCTATATTTCTACAGGGAGTAAGGCTGTAAATGATCTTCTGGGGGGAAAAGGTTTTGAAACTAGGGCAATTACAGAATGTTATGGGGCATACGGTAGTGGGAAAAGTCAGTTGGCTTTTACTTTAGCCGTGAATGTCCAGTTGCCACTTGATCAAGGAGGAGCTAATGGGAAATGTGTTTTTATTGATACTGAAGGAACATTTAGGCCGGCTAGAATAAGGCAGATTGCTGAGGCCCTTGGAGCTAATTCTGAGAAAGTATTAAAAAATATTTTAGTAGCTCGTGCGTTTAATAGTGATCATCAAATGTTGCTTTTAGAGAGGGTTGGAGAGATGATTAAAGAAGGAGAACCAATAAAATTGTTGATAGTGGACTCATTAACTGCACACTTTAGAGCTGAATTTGCTGGTAGAGGGCAATTAGCAGATAGGCAGCAAAAATTGAATAGATATATGCATGACTTGATGAGGATAGCAGAGACACATAATTTAGCTATTTATGTTACCAATCAAGTAATGTCAAATCCTGCTCAGATGTTTGGGGATCCCACGACGGCAATTGGAGGGAATATTGTTGGACATTCTTCAACATTTAGAATCTATTTGAGAAGAGGGAAAAAAGGTTCAAGGGTTGCTAAATTAGTTGATAGTCCAAATTTACCTGACGATGAAACTATTTTTTGGGTAGGTTCTAAAGGCGTTAATGATGAAGAAGATTAACTTTATAAAATCAGATTCCTTATTTTATCTATGAGGTGGGTTGCAGTTCATGGGCATAAGTTTAAAATTTTATTTATCGCGGTAATTGTATTGTTGGTTGTTGGGACTGCTTTTTATCATCAAGTGGAAGGTTTTAGTTGGGTTGATTCTTTTTATTTTACTTCGGTGACTTTAACGACGGTGGGTTTTGGAGATTTTGTTCCTAGCACCATTGCAGGAAAGATCTTTACTGTGGCTTATCTTTTTGTAGGGATAGGGATTATCCTTGGGTTTATCAATTTATTAGCCAAACAAAGAATAAGAAGAAGGCTTTATCAGAGTGCAGAAAAGGAAAAAGAGATTGATAAATTAGAAGAGAAAGTTAAAAAGTTGAAAGGGTCTCCTAAAAAAAGAAAGAAGAGAAGATAAACAATAAAAACCTTGAATTCTTATTTATTCTATTATTATGCCAGAAAATATTGATCATTTAGATCTAGATTGTGAAGAAATTAAGTTAGCTTTAGAAACAGATATTTGTAAGAATTGTATTAATGTTGTTGTTGGTAAAGGCAATAGTAATTCTGAGATACTCTTTATTGGTGAGGCACCTGGAAGAAACGAAGATGAAAAGGGTTTACCCTTTGTGGGTGCAGCTGGAAAGAACCTAGATGCGCTTTTAGAGGACGTGGGGCTAAGTTTAGATAATATCTATATTGTGAATATATTAAAATGCCGCCCCCCTGAGAATAGGGATCCTTTACCCGAAGAGATAAGAGCGCATACTCCTTGGTTGATTAAACAGATAAAGGAGATGAAGCCCAAAGTAATTTGTAGTTTAGGTAATTATGCTACTAAGTTCTTTCTTTCTTTAGGGGAAGTTGAAAAAATGAAAAAACAGCCAGGAATTACTTCTATACATGGAAAGGTTAGGATGATTGATTTTGTTGGGTTGAAGATTAAATTGATTCCATTATTTCATCCTGCAGCTTTAATTTATAATCGGTCTTTGAAAGTGGAGTGGGATAAAGATCTAGAGATAGTAAAGAAAGAGATTAATTAAAAAATATATCCTTGAAAAAGTATATATAGTTTTAGCGCTTTTATTTAATATGGCTTATGATCTTAAGCGTAGTTCTGATGAACCTTTAGAGCAAATTGATGGTACATACATTGTAGTTGAATGTGAAGGAAACTATGTTGAGGGCGATAAAAAAGGAAATAAAAAGCGTAATGCTAGGGGACATGTGTGCCTGGTATCAGATGTTCGGCCCGGGAGGGAAGGCTTGATAGAATATGCTACCAGGACTAGAATAATTAAGAATGCCATAAGGGGGATTGCTTTTAGGAAATTAGAAAAAACTGTGAAATGTCCAGAATGTGAAGAAGATTAAGGGCCTCTAATTTTAATAAACTTATAATGTGCGTTTTTTAATTCTACTTTGGGGATAGAATCTTTTATTGTATAAACTTTCTTCTTATCTTTATTAATTCTGTAGAATTTTAGCTTCATTTTAAAAGACACCTAGGGTTTCTTTTAAAAAATTCCCTTTCTGTTTTTGTGAAATGGCATTTTTTTATGCCTCCTATGAGACCATACATTTTTACTTTTCCTTTATTGAAAATTCTATTTTGTTCTTTTTTGATTCTTTTTCTACTGTTTCCAGTATTTCTTTAAGTCTATTGTCTGCTTTTTTGGCATCATCCGATTCTAATTTAAGGGTATATCTTCCTGCAGAGAGGTATCTTATTTCAATATCTTTTATATCTGCTAAAAGGCTTTTTATTTGATCTAACCCATCAGGGTTAGTTGTTTTTAGAAAGATTTCCTTTTTTATTGAGATTGTTTTTTGTTTTTGAGCATTGATTATTTCTAAGAATTTATTTGTGTCTTCTTTTCCTATTAATGCCTCTAATTCTTTTGAATCTTCTCTTGCGGATTCAACAAAATCATAAAGTCTTTCTTCTTCTTCTATTTTTTGAACTATCCCTTCTACTTTATCTTTGATTATGCTCTTTAAGATATTCTTATAGCTTTTTTCTTGTTTGAAGTGTTCTTTAACTTCTTTTTGTTCTTTAGGAGTAACCCTTCTTAATGAAAGCTCTATTCTATTTCCCTGTTTTCTTAAGACCTTACAGATTATCTGTTTCTTTGGAACTACATAATCTCTTAGGTTTCTAATCCTTCCTGGGGCTATCTCTGGGAGGATTATACTTCCTTCCCCCCATCTATGAATTTTTACAAATACTGTAGTTCTTTCTACTCGATCTACAGTACACATTACTATGTCGCCTACTTCAAGTTCCATGATAATAGAATATAATTTACTGTTTTAAAGGTTTTGATGGGTTATTGATCTAAAATTGAAGCCTTTTGTTTAATTGTTAATTACATTGCTGGCAAAAGAGGATATTAAAAATTAAATGGAAGAAAGTTATTAATTAAATCTGTGCTTAAATTTTAATAGTTTCTATTTCTAAACTCTTTTTTAGGTGATTTATGAACTCTGTTTCAAATTCTTTCTCAATTAAGCATCCTGCTGCAAATTCATGGCCTCCAATGATTCCATCAAATTTAGAATTAGCGTTGGTTAAGAGTTCTTTTACATTTCTTCCGACTCTTCCTACATTTCTTGCAGAGACTTTTATTTTTTCTTCTTTAGAATATGCTAGAGTAATTATTGTTGTTCCGGGCTCATATATTTTTGAGTTTGAGAGTATGCTTGCAATTGTGCCCACCATTGCTTCTTTTATATTTTCTTGGGCATTTATTATTGTGTAGTCTTTTCCTTGTATTTTTTCTGCGTCAGATACAAATTTTAAGGCAGAGATTATGTGTTGCCGGTACTTTGCGTGTTTTGCTTCAGCCTTCTTTTTTGCTGAAGGGACCTCCATACAAAATTGTAATGCCGTATTGGAATCATCCAATTTTGAGCAGGCATTTATCTTTGAACTAATTTCTCTTGCGTCTTCTAGCTTATTGTAGAGGTTTATTAGATAGATATTTCCCACAATTTCTTTATCCTTCGTGTTTGGGTTTCTAAGCATTATGGCCATCACTAATTTTTCCATTTCCTCTTCATTTAGCTCTAGTAAGCTGGGATATCCCTTTTCTGTAGGGGAAAGATCAGCATCCTTCATTAATTCTAAAACTCCTTTGACATTGCCAGTTACTCCAGGAATGAATGGGCTTGAAGAGTACTCCAAGACTCTGTTTAAAGGACGAGTTGAAGGGAAGATTAAAGCGCCTTTTTTTATTTGGATTTCTTTGTCATTTAAGATTTCGTTATTCATGGTGTCTATTTCTTTTTCAAGCTTATCTCCTATCATTCCAAGGATTGCCAGTTTTGCAAATTCTTTATTCTCCTCATTTAATTCTTTACAGAATAGGTAAGTTAATCCGGAGCTACTCATTTTTTGTTGGTCATGCAACTCTGGATTAATTATGTGTACATCTTCTTGGATTTTACTTTCATCGATTTCATGGTGGTCTATTATGAAGATGTGCTTTGCTTCCAGTTTTGAAATCGCATCTAAACTATCTGAAGCTAAATCCAGGAACAGAAATATTTTATCTTTAGGAAGTTTGGCAATGAATTCTTTTTCTAAGTTTTTTACAATTTTTAATGAGAAGTTTTTATCTAATTTTTTTAAAGATTGAATCATTATTGAAGCAGAACTTATTCCATCGGTATCGAAATGACTTATTATATGCACATCTTGATCTTCTGATACTTCTAAAAACTTTTTAGATAGTTTACTTATCTGATTATTAAGTGTGCCCTCTCTTTCCATCCTTTTTTAAAAACTATTAATTTACTCTACCTTGTGATATTTCTTCAACTTTCTTCTTTGTGAAAAAACTCTGTCCTTTTCTCTTTTTGATCTCTTATCCTGTGGGTTAGCTTCAAAGTGAGTCTTTATTCTTTCTAGCTTTTCCTCCACATTCTTTAAGTCAGGGTTTACGTACGTTCCCTTTTCTTTAAGTATTTGAGATATTTTCTTTTTGAATTCTTTTGAATGAATTTCTTCTTTTCTTAAGGCTTCACCAATCTTCTCAGAAGTTAATTCTTTTGAGAGTTCTAGAACTCTCTTTTCATATTCAGCCTCAGTTATTTTCTTTACTGGCTTAGCAGCTTTTAGAGTTTCCTTTTTTGAAGCGGCTTTTTCTTTCTTTATCATGTAGATTCAATAAAAATATCGTTTTTAAAGATTTCTAACGATTGAATCAGAGTGATTATTGGGTATGAGTAAGATATTTAAACTAACCCACGTTTATTTTGGTATGGTGAAGACAATTGGGATACTTTCCCTAAAAGGAGGAGTAGGTAAAACTTCTAGCGTTGTTTCATTGGGTTCAGCTTTATCTGAGTTTGGGAAGAAGGTTTTATTGATTGATGGGAATTTTTCTGCTCCAAATCTAGGAATTCATTTGAATTTGTTGAATCCTGAGAAGCATATGCACCATGTTATGGAGAGATCAATTAATTCCAAGGAGGCGGTACATAGCTTAGATCATTTTGATGTAATCCCGGCTGATGTTCATGGAGATAGAGTTAGAAATCCTTTAAAATTAAGGGATAGATTGAAGAGTATTAAGAAGTCTTATGATTATGTCTTGATAGATTCTTCTCCAGCTTTGAATGAAGAGACTCTTGCTACAATGCTTGCATCAGATTATTTGTTTGTTGTTACGACTCCAGATTATGCAACATTAAGTATGACGTTAAAAGCAATTAAATTAGCTCAACAAAGGGGAACTAAGATTGATGGGTTAATTTTGAATAGAGTTTATGATAAGAACTTTGAATTATCCTTAGAGGACATTGAGAGAACTTCTGAAGTTCCCGTGTTGGCAGTTATTCCTCATGACGTTAGTGTTCCAGAAGCTCAATCTAATTTTATCTCTTTACTTGAACACAGTCCAAAATCTCCTGGGAGTGAAGAGTATAGGAAATTGGCTGCTGCCCTTTCTGGGGAAAAAGCTCAACCGCCTAAACTTAGAAAGTTTTTCAAGTGGGTTAATCCTGTTAAACAAGATGTGAATAGGGCTGTATTTTATAATAGGGTATTTGATTAAAAGATCCCTTTTGGTTTCTTTTAGGAACTCCCTTTTTTGTTGATGAAAAAGGACAGATAGATAATTTTAAAAGTGAAAGGGGAATATTATTCTTAGAGCCCTATAGTACAGTGGTCAAGTATTCGGCCCTTTGAAGGCCGGGACCCAGGTTCGAATCCTGGTAGGGCTATTAATCCGAACCCTCCAGATTCGGGCGTCTTATATAAAATCCTCACTGCTCCGTCAAAAGACGAATCAATCCTGATAAGGCTATGATCCTTTTTTGTAACGTCCTCTTTTTTCTACTGTAATTAACCTTTCAAGAACTCTCCTTGACTCAGCTTTGTTTATTTTTTGATAAGCCTTTTCTATGGCTATCCAGAGATTTTCATGATTTTTGAAATGTTTTGCTTCCAGGGCTTGTTTTAGAACATGGAGGTCAACGGCCTTATCTTCATATTTTCCGTTTTGGAAGCCAAGTCCAAAATCGATTATATAAAGGGAACCTATGTTTCCCTTTATCAAACCCTCCTCTGAAAGGTCTTCTTTTAAGATCATGTTACTTGTTGTTGGATCTCCATGGATTAGGTGTTCCTTATGGAGTTTTGCCATAGATATCCCTATTTCTCTTGCTATCTTTTCTTGTTCTTTTTCTTGAAATTTGTCTAGATGGTCTGATAATCTTTTTCCCTTTATGTATTCCATGTGGAGTATTCTTCCCATAGGCATTTCTAGGGGTTTAGGGGAGTTGATTATCCTTGAAGCTTTATCAAGAAGCTTGGCCTCTGATCGTGTTCTTCTAATTCTAATTTTTTTATCGAGTTCCGGAATTCTATAAGATTTTGGAAGGCGATCTTTTATTATTTTGTTTAGTTTTTCATCTAGGAAGATTGTTGCTTCTGCTCCCTGTTGTAGTATTTTTTGTTTCATTGTGAATCTAATATTTTTTGTTTATTTTTTCTTGGGCGCCATCAAAATGTTTCACTATCTTTTCATACTATCCAAGAGCTATTTCTGACTTAAATGTGTTTTGGGGTGGATTATTTACCATGCCAAAAGTTCTTTTGTTTGCCAACCAAATATCTTATAGTTCAAGAGGTAAGTTTTATTAATCTGCTCCCTCAATTAAATTATATGAAACTAAAATTATATAATGGAGAATTCATAAATTTGTCAGTTCATGGTCTTAAAAATAAAAATCCAGTGATCTATTGTGTTGGTTTTGGTGAATCTCAAGATGATCTTCTTAACAAGCATTTCATAGAGCAACTTTCTAGTTCTTTTTTTGTAATTACTTTTGATTATAGAAATACAGGCAAAAGTTCTGGAAATATTGAAAATTTAAAGACTTCTGATATGATTGCTGATTTAAAGAAGGTTTTAAAATATTGTAAAGTTAAATTTTCAAGTAAAAATTGGGGAAAAACTACAATTATTGGATGGTCGCATGGTTCAATTGTATCTTTAATTTTTTCTACAAAACAGAAAATTAAGAACCTTATTTTAATAGGATATGATGGGTTTATAGAAAAAGAAAGTGATTTTTCTAGAGCTTGGAAAAAATTAAGACTTTTGCCTGATATAAGCAATTTAAAAAAAGGGAAATTAGTTGCTAATAAAAGGTTACCCCTCAAATACCAATATCATCTTGATCTTAAAAAATATAAGAAAAATAGAATTATCCCTAAGAGTAAGGCAGAACATATCTTAATTTTACAAGGCAGTAAGGATGATTTCGCCAAAACCAAAGAAGATTTTTCATTGCTTAAACAAAGATATGAGATTATAAAAATTAAAAAAATAGGCCATGAACTCAACATATCAAAAGTTTATCCGCAGATTAAGAAGTTCATCACAGAGTCTCTTGAACTATAACTTCTTTAATTAAGTAATGTGGTTAAGGGAAATACTCCTTCTTCAGGGTTAGTTGCATGGATTATATTTTCTTTTAGGGGTTGATCGGGTGGTTCTTAGGGAGCTTAAAAAAAATAGTGCCAGGTTAAGGTCTGAAGAGGAGATTATCTTTTCATATAAAATAAAACGATTAGGCCAATTATTAATGAAATATCCATGATCATGCAATATTTACAGAAAGAACCAATCACAAATTCTTGAAGGTATAGGAAGTAAATTGCAACTAATCCTCCCAGAATCATTCCTATGGAGATTATATTTGTTTTATCTTTTGAGGGTTTCATTAGATTTAATACGGTTAGTATTGCCAGAAATGAAAAGACAACCACTCCATAAACATTATTTTTTAATCCAAAAGTGTAAGCGTATTCAGAATTTTGAACCTTGTCACATCCTTCACCTGCTTCACAGAATGCAGGATTGTCCATGGTTAAGATTAAAGAAGAGAGAAGTGAGATAAGGAAAATGGCAAAGAAGATGTGGTCTTTTTTTATTTTATGTCTAATCTTCATCTGAGTTTCATCCTTTTTTGCTTTCCAAACTTTTTCATCATTTTTTGCATTTGTTTTTGGGACATTCCTTGAGACATATCCATGTCTGAGCCAGACTTAACCATTTCTTGTAACATTTTGTATTGTTTTAGTAAAGAACGAATATCTGCATTATTCACTCCTGCTCCTTGGGCTATTCTTGCGATCCTGGAAGTTTCTTTTTCTAATAATTCAGGATTTTCTTTTTCTTCAGGCGTCATAGACTTAAGGATATGTTCCCATTTACTTGTTTTTTGCTCTTGGTTTTCTAGAACATTTTCTGGAATCTTTGCTGCGCCTAAACCTGGGATCATAGATTTTATTTTGTCTATCCCCCCTAATTGATTCATTGATTTTACTTGTTCTATGACATCTTCTAGACTTATTTTTCCTTCTTCTAGACTTTGCATTATCTTTTCTTGTTTTCCTTCATTTGAAACGGACTTTACTTTTTCAAGCAGGGCTTGGAGGTCTCCCATGCCCAAAAGCCTTGAAAGAAAAGCTTCTGGATTGAATTCTTCTATATCATTTATTTTCTCTCCATTTGTTATGAAATAGACTGAAGCATGCGTTTCTGCTGCGGCGGTTAATGCTCCTCCTGCTTTTGCGCTAGAATCCATCCTTGTGATTATGACTCCAGTAATATTTAAGGCATTTTTGAATGATTCCGATTGATCTTTTGCTGCTTGACCAATATCAGCAGGCATTACTAGAATTGTTTCAGTGGGATTGATTGCTTTTCCGAGTTCTTTTATTTCTTCAACAAGTCCATCATCTAGATTATGACGTCCGGCAGTATCAATTAAGACAAGATCATAATCTTTTAATTTTGGCTCAAAGCTTTTCCAGGTTTTTAGCGCATTATTTTCTTCTAAATCTATGAATGCAGTAAGTTTGTTTTTATCTGCTAATTGTTTAAGTTGTTCCTTTGCAGCCGGCCTATGAACATCTAGGCCTACAAGTGCAACTTTCTTACCTCTTTTAGAATAATAATTTCCCAGTTTTGAGATTGTTGTAGTTTTTCCTGCACCATATAATCCCAGAAGTATTACTCTGTTTTGGCCTGTTTTTAGTTTTAATTCTTTCTTTTCCCCTCCAAGAATTTGAAGTAGTTCATCATGAAGTAATTTGATTATGTGCTCTTTTTTATCAATTTCTTTTATTCTTTCATCTATTGCTGCTTTCTTGATTTTATCTGAGAGTTCTTTTACTAGAAGTACACTTACATCGGCTTCAATCAGTGCTCTTTGGAGATCTCTAACTATTTGATCTACTAGATTTTTATCAAGAAATATAGCATTCGCTAGTTTATCTGTAGCTTTTTTTAGAACTTGGCCTAGCTTTTCTAACATATTTAAAAGAGCAGATTAATAGTTAATAAAGTTGTGGTCTTGAAAAAGTTTTATAAACCATTAATTATATTAGCTTATATGAAAGTTCACCATATTTTTTATGTTGCAGGAGTTATATTTATCTTCTCTTCAGTTTGGTATTTTACAAGGCAATTTATTGCGGAGTTGCCAGATATTGTGAAATTGGTTTTATTGGGTGTTTCAGTTATCTTTACATTTGTTTTATCAGAAATTTTTAGGGGGAAGGATCTATAATGTCAGCGTATTGGTATCCTTTTTTAGGTTGGAGCGTGTTTTGGATTAGTTTCATCCTTGCGATAATTTTGTTTGCAATTTACAAAAAGATTTATCCTGTTTTTTACATGATTTCAATGGCACTTTATATTTTTACAGCGGGCTTTATGGTGGATGTTTTTGATTTTGGTAAGCTGGGAATTTTGACTGTTCTGGTAATTTCCTCAATGGTGTTTATGGCTTTGGGATATTATCTTTCAAAAGTTTTGAATTTAGAACATAAAAAATGAAGAATATAATTTATGTATCCTTAATTTCTGTTTGTGTGGTTTTGGTGGTTTTAGTTTTGGGAATATATTATACGCAGGATTTTACTGAAGAGCTTTCTTTTGCTGATAGTTTAAGTTTAACAAAGGATTTTGAATCAGATTATACACAGGAATCTATAAATTTTATAGAAGCGAAGATTGGAACCCTTGAGTTGGAAAATAATGGTTATTTTGAAGAGAGTTATGATGTCCCAGTGATTGTTGGTTGTTTGAATTTAAGGGAGGGGTCAGAGGTTCAGCTTCCAGAAAGCAAATTTCAAGTATCTTTTGGAGAGCTTGGGGTAAGAGAAAGAAATATTAAAATTCCTGTTGGAAGTGATTTGAATCATGACCTGGTTGCACGTTACTCTCCGCCATACGCTTCTATTTCATTTAATTCTTTAAGAGAGAATGTGGTGAGTATTTCTTTGTATTCTTCTTCAAAGAAAGAGTCTAGCCCATTTGGAAATGCTTATTACGAAAATATTGAGTATCTTGGTTGTAATCAATTATTGAGGGAGAAAGAACCTTTGAAATTAATTTCTCTTCTTGCGTGAAATTTTTACAGCCCCAAACGTTCAATGAATTTTTCTTTATCAAATGGTTCTATTTTGTTATATTCTTGGCCGGTTCCTAGATATAGAATTGGTTTCTTTGTTACATAGCCCACGCTTAATGCTGTGCCACCTTTTTCATCAATGTCTGCTTTGCTTAAGATAATTCCGTCTATGTTCAGGGAGTAGTTAAAAGACTTTACTTGTTCGACTGCATCGTTTCCCGTTGTCGATTCTCCAACATATATTTTTAGATCTGGTTTGGCAACTCTGTTTATCTTTTCTATCTGGGCCATTAGGTTTTTTGATGTGTGCATTCTTCCGGCTGTATCTATTAAAACGCAATTTATTTGGTTTTTTTCAGCGTATCTTACGGCATCAAAGCTAACTGCTGCTGGATCTGATTCATATTCTCCCGCTATTACTGGAATGCCTATTTTTTCTCCATGGGCTTTTAATTGTTCAATTGAAGCTGCTCTGAAGGTGTCTGCAGCTGCAAGGACACAAGAAATATTCTTCTTTTTTAGAGAACTTGCTATTTTAGCAATACTTGTAGTTTTGCCTGTGCCATTTATCCCACAGAAAAGAATAACATATGGTTTTTTTGCCTGGTCACTGGCTTTTTCTTTTATTCTTTCTTCAATACTGAAAGGTTCAATTAAAATATCGTAGATTATGTCTTTGAAATCTTCTTTAATTGCTCCTTCTATTTCTTTTTTAAGAAGTTCTTTACCTACAATTTTTTCTTTAAGCTCTTTGACTATTTTCTCTGAAACCTCTAAGGCAACATTGTTTTCTAGTAAGAGCATTTCTAATTCATCAGCATAGATATCAAATTCTTCGCTACTCACTTTAACCTTTGTTATTTTTGATTTTATCTTAGAAAATATTCCTTCTTTTTCTTTAGGGGAGACATTAATTTCTTCTGGAGAAGTTTCTTTTATGTCTTCTGCTAACTCTTTTATTTTTTCTAAATCTGGTTCATATTTCTGTTCTCCAACACTGAATTTCATTTGGGGCTTTATCTCTTTGATTTCTTCTTTTATTTGTTTAACTTCTTCTTTGACCTCTTCCTTTGGAACCTTTTCTTTCCTTGATGGGGGTGATGAGCTTTTTTTTATCTCTTCTATTATCTTTTCTTTACTACTTGTAACTACAGCTGGACTTGGCTCCTTAATTGATTCTTCTAGGGTTTCTGACTCCTCTGCCTTTTCCTTAACGTCTTTTGAGAATTTATCTGCCCAACCTTTTAGCTTATCTTTTAGTTTTCCGAACATAATTTTTTCAGGGGATTAAGCGTTAATAAGTTTTGGGTTGATTAATTTTGGGGATCCTGGATTAACTTTTGTTGAAGTATTTTATCAAATTCTAGATTCACAAGGGAATTTAGTTCATGAATTGAATAAGACTGTTTCAGTTCAGACTCAAAGTGAATTCATTGAGAGTTTTGATGTTTCTAACTTTGAGCCTGGAGAGTATATGCTTCTAGCCGAGATTACATATGAAGGTTAAAAGGAGCCAGCACTCTCAGAAAAAGACTTTTTAATTTCTGGAGAAACTCAAACAATTACTGGAAATTTTATTTTGGATAATTTTAGTGCTCCTTCAGTTATAGGTTCAGGGATAGTTCTTTTGTCCTTATTGGGGGCGGCAATTTATTATTTGAAGAAAAAATCTTTTAGATTTGGAAAGGGCTTGCCAAAAGAAAGTGTGAAGGGATTAAAAGGGAAGGCAGTTTATACTGATTCAGGAAAATTTCTAGGAAAAGTTGAAGAAGTAATGATTGGCAAAAATAAGATTGATAGTTTTAAGGTTAAATTACATGAATCAAAGAAAAAAGGGCATAAAAAGAAATCAACTGAAAAGAGAAAATTCAAAGGAGTTTATATAAAAATGAAAGATGTCCAGAGTATGGGGGAAATTTTAATTGTAGATAAAGATATTTTGAAGAAGCTAGCCAAGAAGAGTTAATGAAAGGATAATTTTTCACTATTCACTAAGAATAAGGGAAGTGTATTTTAGGAAAGATAGCTTTAGAGATATATTTTAGAACATAATCTTTAAAAAGTATGGAGGAATCTCAAATAAATGAAAAAGAAGTCTATTATTGCTAGATCATATTTGCCACCTTTTATTGCCTTTAAACCTAGTTTACCCTTTCTTACAGTATCTATTTGATGTCCGTTTTTTTTTTAAGAATTTGTTCGCAAGTTATTGCTATATCTGCATTGTCTTAAATATAGATTATTTTGGCCATCTTTCTCTTTTTATTGAGATGCAAAATTTATATTTAAACCTATCCCAATTTAATTTATCTAAATTTTTATAAAGATCCCATTCCTTGGAATGATATGTTAAAATCAGACCAAAGGCCTTCATTCATTTGTCTATCTTTGAGGACATTCAAATGAAGGGAGTACTAGTTATAATGGACGGGCTTGGAGATTTGCCTCATGATAAACTTAATGGGATGACTCCTTTAGAAGCTGCCGAGACTCCAAATTTAGATTTCCTAGCTACTCGTGGGGAGATGGGATATATGGATTCAGTTAAACCTAATTTTGTTCCAGAGTCTGATGAGGCAATAGTTTGTATTTTTGGAAATGATTTGATTTCTAGTACTAGGGGCCAACTAGAGGCTCGTGGGGCTGGACTAAAACTAACTAGGGGAGATTTGGCATTAAGAGTTAATTTCGCAACAATAAAAGGAAAGGAGATTATTGATAGGCGTGCTGGGAGGAATTTGACAACTGACGAAGCAGAAATATTATCAAGGGCATTAAATGAAATCAAATTGCCCTGTAAGTTTGAATTTGTTCCAACAGTTCAACATAGAGGGGTTTTAGTTTTGAGGGGGGGCTTTTCAGATGATTTTTCTGGTAATGATTTGACTTATGTTAAGGGAAAGGCTGAGAATGTTAGTAACATTGGGAATTGTAAACCTTTTAATGATGAGGATAATGCGAGATATACTACAAATATCCTTAATGAGTTCTTAGAGAAGGCTCATGAAGTTTTGATTAATCATCCAGTTAATCGGGAGAGGAGAGAAAAAGGGTTCTTACCTGCAAATTATCTTTTTGTTCGTGGAGGAGGAATTGAGGTCCCCAAGTTAAAGCAATATAAGAAATGGATTTCAATAACAAATATGCCCTTAGAAATGGGGTTTTCCCATTTATCCGGTATGAATGTGTTTGAATTAGAATATCCTAGGTTAAAAAATTTTGATGCTTATGAGAATATGCATAATGCTTTAGCAAAGATTTGTAAATTTTCAATTAAGGTTATAAAAAAGAATTTGAAGTCTGCAGATTACGTCTATCTACATATAAAGGAGACTGATTTGCCTGGACATGACAATAAGCCTTTTGAAAAGAAACAGATGATAGAGTATGTGGATAAGACCTTGTTTAAGTTTTTGAGGAGGATTGCCCCGCCTAAAGAGATAAAGGTGGTTGTTACTGCAGATCATTCAACCCCTTGTAAAATGAAGGCACATAGTGCGGATCCTGTTCCAGTTTTATACTATAATAATGGGGAAGTTCCAGAAGTGAAACAGTTTTCAGAGAAAGAGGCTAGGAAGGGGAGATTAGGAAGGATTACTGGAAAAGCGTTATTGAAGAAAGTAGGTTTTGCCAAATAATTTATTTGACCATAGCAATCAATATAAATCCCTTCGTGTTCTTAATTGGATGATTACTTATAATGATGTATATGAGGCTTCTAGAAAGGAGAGGTATAGTGAGCAATTACAGCCAATATCAAAGAATTTTGTCAAAGAAGTGTCTGTTTACCTCAAAGAGAAGAAAGAGATGGCTTCTAAAGAGGATGATTCATTTTCAGACGTAATTATTAAGACTAAGAAGCAACTAGAGAACGCAATTACTCTGTTTAAGGAGTTTATGTTGCGTAGAAAGAAGAAAATTCTTACTCTTGTCCTTGTTGCAACCGAAACCGGGATATCTAAGCATGATTTTGACAATATGTTGCAATTTGAAAAAGAAATGTTTGAAGAATTAATGAAATGCATTGATGGGTCGGATAAAAAGTTAAATTTTATATTAAAGGGTGGAGAAGATGCTGGGGGAGAGAAAAATGATCTCGTTTCTTTTATTGATGG
>Ga0114996_10001139_pt1 | contig 36080 bp, 26 predicted proteins | sample ArcticOcean_MG_C_4_FD_87039 | JGI IMG/M metagenome (GOLD analysis project Ga0114996, IMG submission 87039) | Marine microbial communities from western Arctic Ocean - ArcticOcean_MG_CB4_134 | ecosystem: Environmental > Aquatic > Marine > Oceanic | place: Arctic Ocean: Canada Basin | collected... | reverse complement strand
GCCACCAGGACCACCGATGCCCCCTACTCCTCCATTGCCCGTGGACAGCGTGCAATTGCTGAGAGTCACTTGGGCTTCCGACACGAACACGGAGAAAGAACCACCGCCACCACCGCCGGCTGTACCGCCATTTCCAGGACATCCGCCGCCGCCGCCGCCGCCACCGGTGCCGCCCCAACTCTTGCATTCGCAGGTGCCAGCGCTGTCGCCGCCGCCGCCGCCGCCGCCGCCGCCGCCACCGCCGGCGTTACCCGAGGCGCCATTGGTGCCAGTGGCCGGCGTGTAACCGGACGCCGTAAGACTCCCGACTGTTGTTCCACCGGCCCCGCTGGAGCCCGACGAACCATTGGTTCCGACCGAACCATTGCCACCGTTTTGTTTCTTGGAACCGCCGTAGCCACCGCCGCCGCCACTTCCGGTACCAGAACTCCCCGTGGCGCCGGAACCGGTGTCCTTGCCGCTTGTTCCGCCCTTGCCACCCCCCATGCCGCACGCGCTGCTGCCGCCGTTGGCTTGGCCTGGTTGGCCATCGGCTTCGCACGCTGGATTCCAACCAAAGAGGCTGCACGAATACCCGTCTTCCCGTCCATCCGAGCCCTTCTGTCCGTCCCCTCCGGACGAGCCCGTCGACCCCGTTGTGCCGCTTTGACCCACGCCCCCACTACCGGCAGAAATATCGCAATCGCGCAGCGTCACGACGCCCGCTGCGGCGCAGGCACCACAACCTCCCGTGACCACCATGGTCGCGCACAGGTCGTCCCATTTCGTATTGCAGCAATAATCATCCAACGCACAGACACATGACTCGATGGCGATGTTGTTGCAGAGACCTGCCTCGCAACACGTGCAAGTCTGTGGATCACACGGAGTCCCCGTCGACGACGCTCCCGTGATCAGGACGCCGATGCTCGATCCACCAAAGGCTGGATTGCTGCTCGCCGAAATCTTGAAGTTGGCCACCGTAACCGCCGTGCCAATGTTCGCTCCATAGAGCGGATTAACATGGCCTTGGATGGTTGTGGTGTTGCTCGCAGACCGACTCCAACCATCGGCCGCGTTGTACCCACCGTACAAGCTAACACCGTCGACCAGGGTCACCTGACCGGAATAGGAACCTTGCGAAACATACACCGCGCTCTTTCCTGTTTGCTTGGCCTCCGTCAATCCGTGTGGAATGGTCTTGACCGGTTTGGCCATGGTGCCCGGATTACTGTCTTTACCGGTGTAAGTATCCACAAAGATGGCCGCGTTAACGTCCCCATCGATACCGTCGCAGTTGCCGTCCGTGAACGCGGAGTCGGGGAGATCGGGGCCGTCGATCATTCCCTCAAAGGGATTGCAGGATGTCCAGGTGCCTGCCACGCAATTTTGCTGGGTGTGGTCACACACACCCAGGCCACAGGTGGTTTCACCCAAGTCTTCATCCGTCAAATCATCGCAGTCGTCGTCTTTGTTGTTACAGATCTCCACAAAGTTTTGATCGTCTCCCGCACACACCACACCGAGCGTGTTTTCTGCGCATGTCCATGCGCCATTCTTGCAAAAATCGGTGTCGGAGCCGTCACAAGACTCTCCCTTCTCCGCCCATGGCTCATCCACCAATGCGTTGCAATTGTTGTCTAAGCCGTCACAAACTTCCGGCTCTTGACCTTCGTAGGGTTCACAGATGTTGGGTTTTCCATCCGCACAGTTGTCTACGGTGTGCTCGCATTCGCCCAAACCACAGGTTGTTGTCCCCAAGTCGTCCAGCTCGTCCACCGTGCCATCGCAGTCGTCATCCAGGCCGTTGCAGGCCTCGCCGGACAGTCCAAGATAGGGATCACAGGGCACTTGCTGCCCATTGATGCAGTTGGATTGGCTATGTTCGCAAATACCCAATCCACATGCCGTCTCCCCCAAGTCCTCATCCAACAATCCATCGCAATCGTTGTCTTCCAGATCGCAGTACTCTTGGGTGGGCACCTGAGCATCACAGACCGATTCTCCCGAGATACACTGGGCCTGGCCCTCGCATACACCGAACTCGTTGGCTTGCTCACACGGCTCCGCGGGGATGTCGTTGTCGGCCAATCCACTACAATCATTGTCTTCGCCGTCGCAAATCTCCGCCATCGGCTCATCAGCATCACAGTTGGACCACCCGTCGCCTTGACTGTCACAGGTCCGTTCACCGACACAGGAACCATGCACATTTTCCGCCACACAATCGGTGGTCATTCCGTCATATTGTGCCAGACAAGCGCATGTTCCGGCGATTGGGATACATTGCTTAGCGACCGTGCCGTCCGGTCGAGGAATGCTCGCGCAGGTGTACTTGTCCGCACACGGATTGCCCCCCGAACAGTCCACACCACAATAGGCCCCTTCCGTGCCAAAGCTGACACAGAGGTTGGTCATGTCGGCCGCATTTCCTGAACAGTCTCCATCGGTGTGGCAAGGGCGACATACCGTTCCCGCGCCCGTGGTTGGTTTGAGGCAAACGAATGTGGCGTCGGAGCCAAATCCTTCGACTTGCTTGCACAACCAGCCATCCGGACACTCCAGAACACAGGTCTGTGAACACACTGGACCATCATCGGTTTCCACACAGTAGGGCTCCAGGCAGTCGGCGTTGGATTCACACGGCCACCCCAGCTCGCCCTCTTTGGGAGCCGCGTCCTCTTGGACCGTGTCTGGTGGCCCCTCGTCAAGGATCGTGGGCGTATCGTCCGGCACATCATTTTCAGGGCCTATGTCGACATCAAGGCTGTCTGCCGACCCATCCGTATCCGAAGGGACTGTCATACCGGGCCCGGACGACCCACAAGCCACCAAACTCAACATCGCCACCGCAAAACATACACGTTGAAGGGTTTTCATCACTGCTCCAGCTACCGTAGACTCATCACAATCGTCTACTTGTGTCTCCAAGTTTCCGCCAACCTGGGCGTAATAGGATACCAAATTTCGCCGTAAATGTCCGCCTACAAGAGCCCTTTACGCCGCACACACAAAATCTCGGAGCTCTTCGTATCCTCTCGCGCACAGATCCGCCCGGATTTTATCCCGCGCCCCGGGAACGCCCACCGCCGTAATGATAATCGGCTCGCCAGCACCGGGACCTGGCAACGCGTCCGGCCCAATCACCGGCACAGTCCCCCGACGCACCCCACCGATTTTGCGGGGATCGATGTCGATGAACGTATGAATCGCAACCCCTTCCTTCTCCAACGCCCGTGCCAATCGACGACCGTCGCGACCGGCCCCCCATATGGACACTCGCTTGGGCCCTCGCTTCGCTAGAAAGTGCGCCTTCAGCGCGAGGAATCGATCGGAACCGTAGCGTGGGTCGGTTCGAGTCAAGCGACCCGGTGAGTCGCACCAGACATGCTGCGCCCCAGGTGCTTGGGCAATTCGTGCGCCCGCCGCACACAAACGAAGCCACAGATCATAATCCTCCGGCCATGCGTGATCGCGGTACCCCTTCGCCGCCACCAACGCCGAGCGTCGAAGCAACACACCCGGATGACACACGGGGGACTCCACATAGAGCTGTCGTTCAATGTCAGCCCATGTCACGAGGCTATTGAGCCAATGAACATAGCGCAACAAACCCGATGTGGCGGGCTCCAACACCACGTGTGACGACGCCACGGTGATGGCCGGGTTGGCATCCAAGAACCGAACTTGGCAACCCAGTCGGTCTGGATGCATGCGGTCATCGGCGTCCATACGCGCCACGTACCGACACGGCTCTGCGACGGCGGCCAACCCTGCGTTGAGCGCAGGCACAAGCCCTTGGGCGGGTCGTTCCAAGATGCGCACACGCGTGTCACTGCCTGCAGCGGCACGAGCCCGGGCAAGGGAATCATCCGTAGACCCGTCATCCACAAGGATCAGCTGCCAATGAGACCAACGTTGAGCACGAACGCTGTCCACCGCAGCGCCGACGCTGTGCATGGCATTGCGTACCGGCAAGATGATGGAAAGGGGCACAGTCGCGCTCACACTAGAGTTCTCGCCAACTGTCCCGCCAGCAAAGTTCCTTGAACATGCAGTCTCGACATCCAGCGGTGTTTTCCAGAAGGGGGAAATCGGCGACGTTGGCGACGTTGGCTCGTACATCCCCGTCGATGAGCTTTCCAATCATGGGCTGCGCGCTCTGTACAATGCGCTCTTCAAGCCGATCCAGATCCTCTGCAGTCACCTGAATCTCGTCCGCATCCCCGTGGTGTAAGTTCACGGCAACGGCATCGACGTCATCCACACTGACACCCCATCGATCGACCGCATACCGGGTGTAGAGCGTCAACTGCAAACGCTGATCCACATCGTCATCGCCACCTTGTGTACGTCCGGTCTTCCAATCGATAATACGAATGCGATTGGTACCAGGAATCCGATGAGCAGCGTCCGGAACGGCAATCACCGAGATTCCCTGGACATCGAAACGACCAAAACGCTCGATGGTCAACCAATCATCTGGCGACAATCCGGCCAACTCCGTGGCCCACTGACTTCGAAAAAACGTTCGCAGACAGTGCGACACGTGGGCTCGCACTCGCAACCAATCGCTGTCTTCCAAAGGCACATCATAATGATGTTCAAAGAGCGCACAGGTCTTGGGTTGATGAACGTATCGCCGAGCACGAGAAGAACGGAATTCAGCCCGCATCCTGGATATCGTGTCCTCTTCCACGGCCGCCTCGTGGACTTCATGACCGCGGCGCCAGGCCTCCAGAACGCGTTCCACAGCGGCGTGGACCAAGGAGCCCGCCCACATGTGGCGATTTCGGAGCTGTTTGAGCACATAGGCGACCTTGATCTCCGGCGGCGAATCCGCTTCCCAGCCACCCCAGCTTCCATAGTACTGCAACCAATATTTTCGTTGGCACTCGGTGAAGAGGCGTTCTCGCCTCAACGACCATCCAAATGTGTTTTGCAGCGTCGCCATGACGGTCCTTTCAGGCAGCAAGCCAGTCGACGCGCCTAATCGGGGCGTTCGCCTTCACGCTCGGAGGGTCCTCGAGGGTTGTTCCTCGATCTCTATGTGCGTGAGCGTCGACGAGAGCCTCGACGGGACCGCCCCTCACGGGGTTTTGTGTCCTTTGCGACCCGAGTGTCTTCCACGGCCATCGGCCCCCACCCCAACTTGTGGTGTTCTGCCCGCTCCCGCCAGACTTCGTACACATCATTGCAGTCCCCATACAAACGATGGTGTAAACGCAGCAGTGTCAACGCCTGGGGCAACGTGGCCAACTCTCGCTGTCCGGGTCGACGCTGTCGACGACGGCGACCTGTCTGTGTATCTGTCGGCTCAAAGAATCGTCCCAATAGACTGAAAATACTTCGCATGCAGGCGCGGTGTCGACCAGGAATACTCATCCGAATACCCATGGGGCGAAACCACGTCTCCACGGCGTCGCCCCACCGCGTGCTGGGCACCAAATCTTCGGCCATCAGATAGGCCCAGGCCAATGGATAGTAGAGCACAGTGATCACGAATGGTCGCGGCAACTCCCCGTGAGCTCGCCCCAAATCATCCAGCCCACGCAAAGTCATAAAGAATGCGTCGCCGTGCTCATCCGCATGGGCTGCAATTTCCGGAGCCATCACGGCCAGTGCGCCCGACTCGTACAACATTCGAAACGCAGATTCCGCATGCCGAGATTCCGCCAAGCGATATAACTCTTCGGTGATGCGCGGGATCGCACAGCGCTGAATATCCTGTGCCACGACACGCATGGCTTCCCAGGTGTCAGGCTCCACCTCGATGCTCAAACGAGTGGCAAACTTGATTCCCCGCAGAATTCGTACCGGATCTTCTTGAAAACGCAAGACGGGCTCGCCAACCGTCCGAACGAGTTGTGCCTCCAGATCCTCATAGCCACCCACATGGTCAATGACTTGTTCAGCAACCGGATCATAGAAGAGCGCGTTGATGGTGAAATCCCGCGAGTACGCATCTTGGACGGGTGTTCCAAAGTTGTTGGCGCGAACGATCAGCGGATCCACACTGTCCCCGTCACCGACCTCCCCTTCCCTGCCATCGTCGGTCGCGTGCAGCTGCTCGCCGCCACGGAACGTAGCCACCTCGAAGATCTTGGTGCCAAAATATACGTGGGCTAGCTTGAACCGACGACCAATGACCCGACTGTTTCGAAAGAGCCGCCGCACTTCGCGCGGCGTCGCGTCGGTTCCGATATCAAAATCCTTGGGCGCTCGATTGATGAGAATGTCGCGAACACATCCTCCCACCAAATAAGCCACATAGCCCGCCTTTTGCAATCGTTCACAAACGGAAATTGCGTCGACATCAATGGCTTCTTTGGGAAGCTTTATGGGCAATACAGGCGTGGGATTGGCGTTCGTCACTGTGGTCGCATCATAGTGGCGAAGTCACATTGGTCAAGCCGTAGATGACGGACAATGAGTGGGATGTCCTTTATGAGGGCTACAGAGAAGGCCCTCCCAACCGGCTCTATCGTGCTGAAAACCGGATACAGATTCATGCGATCGGTGCCTCCATCACAAAGCGGCCATCTCGTTCAATCACCCTGGAAGAGGTCACGTTTGGATCATGTTCGTACACAATTTGCCAACCCGATGCCACGGCGTCCAACAAGAGCGCTCGTTTTTCAGCCACCGACTGAAGGGGGCGAATGTCGTATGCCATCACCCACGCTGGAGCCAGATGCGCAGACGTGGGAATCAGATCGGCGGGATACACCAAAGCGTCACCGATCACGGGGATTTGAAGTCCAGTTGTATGCCCCTCACTCAACCGAACACAAATATCCGGAAGCACTTCGCAGGCCCCGTCGACGACCCGTAGCACACCCGCTCGAACCAATGGCTCATAGTCGTCGGCACGAAACGACCCTGCGTCCCGCTCTGTTGGCGAGCGTGCCCAGGATAACGCACGCTCCTGGACAGTATAGGTCGCGTTGGGAAACGCGGGCTCTCCGTCCGCAGCGACGGCGCCTCCCGCATGGTCGAAGTGAAGATGGGTCAGGATGACGTCGGTGACCGCATCCACCGATACACCCGCTTCGACGACAGCGTCACACACGTCGCGATTGGTGATTCCATAACGAGTTCGCTCTTTGTCGGTCCACCGTGTACCGGCCCCAGTGTCGACCACGATGGTGCGGTCCGCCCCCTGCAAGAGCAACCCTCGGCACGCCAACCCAATGGTGTTGGCCTCGTCCGGTGCAAAATACCGTGACCAGAGTGCGCGCGGTACCACGCCAAACATAGCGCCACCGTCCAAGCGAATGGAGCCCATGTTCAAGAACGACACCTCATACTCGCCGGCGTGAATTACCGACATGCTTAGGGCCACAGCGCGTAGACCACGCCTCCCTGGGTACCGACCACAAGGCCGCCGTTCGCGCCGATAGCAGGGCCGGCTTTGAGCGCATCGCCAAGATTGGTCGACCAGACGCTCATTTCACTGGAAGGATCGAACGCATAGACGTTGCCATCTTCCCATGCCAAGTAGACCAACCCGTCTCCGCCCACCACCGGTGGGGTGAAGTTGGTCGTTCCCGAAAGATAATTCCCTTGTCCGATCCCTTGCGAGTTCACGACAGACAAGACACCGGGAAGCTGGTCACCTCCCGTGGGCTGCATCAGGTACAAATCGCCGTTGGCTCCCAGCGCCAGAGGGTTGCTCATGGGGGCTTGAAGCGCCCAGTCCCATTGTTTTACGCCCGCCGCGTTGATCGCATAGAGGGTCGAATCAAAGGAACCTACGTACACCGTACCATCGGCCCCAATGGCCGGTGGGACCACAATGGCCCCGCCCGTGTCAAAGGTCCATTTGGGTTGTCCATCCGAATAACGCGCGTGCAATGTGCCCGAGAGAGAGCCCACGTAAATCGTGCCATCGGATCCGAGGGCAGGACTGGAACGAAGCTGGCTGCCGAGGTCTACACCCCACGCCTTGTTGCCGTTGGAGTTAATCGCGTACAGATACCCATTGTTTGACCCAACGATCGCGACGCCATCGGGGGTCAGCGCCGCCGAAGAGCGCACGGCCGCTTCGGTCTGGTAGTACCACTTCTCCACACCACCGAACACCGCATGAAACTTTCCATCCTCGCTGCCCACATAGAGTGTGCCATCCTTACCCAACGCCGGGCTGGCCTTAATGCTGCTGCCGGTCTCGAACGTCCAGAGCCAATTCCCTTCGTTATCAATGGCCGTCAAGCCGCCATTGAGATCCCCGATGTAGACGTTTCCCTCCAAATCAATGGCGGGCGACACGGTCGTCAGTCCCCCATTGAGTGGGAACTTCCACTTGATCTTGCCCACCTTCGCTGACAACACCTCCGTTCGCCCCGTTCGGCGTGCGTTTTGTCCCAGCATGGGCCAACCGCTGTCCGATGGACCACAAGTGGCGTTGAACGAAATACACTGGCCTTGCGTGCACTGCTCACCCGAGGTGCATTCCAGACCATCATCACAGTCGGTCCCGTCCAGCAATGGTTCAACCGTACAGCCGGAACCCACCACACACGAATCCGCCGTACACGGGTTTCCATCGTCGCATAGAGAGATGTGCTCACAGACACCTGTATCCGGTATACACACATCATTGGTGCAAGGATCGCCGTCATCACATGGGGGGGCAGCAACGCCATCACATAGGCCTCCCCCACCCACCGACAACACCTGCCCGCCCGTCGTCGCCAGGACAATACTCCCGTCCGAGGCGATCGCGGGAGACCCGTACACACCACCGCCCTGCTCCAACGTCCAGCGCAGTGTACCGTCAGGCTTGAGCGCATACACCGTGTGAGCCGCGTCTTGAATGGTGCCCACGACCACCGAGCCGTCCGCACTCACAGCCGGTGATGAAGTCACCCAACCGCCCGTCACAAACTCCCAACGTTTGGTGCCGCTCGGCCAGACTGCATACACACGGCTGTCGACCGAGCCCACATAGATCGTTCCATCCGCCCCAATCGCCGGTGACGAGACAATGCGCTCCTGTGTGGGGAACACCCACTGTTGCACACCATCCAAGTCCACCGCATAGAGATGCTTGTCGTTGGAGCCGATGTAAATCACGTCCTGATTGGAGATGGCTGCCGAGGATTCGATTTTCGGCCCAAGTTGAAGGGACCACTGTTTCTTTCCATCGGATGTCACCGCCACCAATTGACCCAGTTCCGTGCCCACGACCACCGTTCCGTTGGAGGCCAAGGCCGGTGTTGAGGTGATCCCTGCCTCGATGTTCAACGCCCAGCGGAGCGTCCCATCGGGATTGACCGCGTAGAGTTGACCGTCTGTTGAACCGATGTAGACACAACCATCGGACGCGATGGTTGGCGAGGAACGGATGGCGTTGTCCGTCTTGAAAGACCAGCGAAGCGTCCCGTCGGCCTCCACAGCGTAGAGGTACGTGTCCGTCGATCCGATGTAGATCGTGCCGTCTCCTGCCACAGCCGGCGACGAACTGATCGATTCGTCTGTCTGAAACGACCATTGGTAGTCCCCATCGGCTGAGAGCGAAATCAACGTTCCTTCACCCGTACCCACCACGATGCCGTTGGGACTGATTGCCGGGGAGGACGTGAGAGTCGAACCCGCATTGTATGACCAATTCACCGTATTGGTGGTCGCGGTGAAAAAGGGCACCCTTCGTTCGTTTCGCGCATCCTTCCCCCACATGGGCCACGACGTCGAAGCGGGACCACATAGGTCGACCACCGGCACACAGGCTCCACCCACACAGCTGCCACCTTCGGTGCACAAGAACGTGTCTTCACAGGGAATCCCATCCGTGGCTCCCTTGTGTGTACAGGTGCCTTCTTTGCACAGATCCACAGTACACGAATCCCCATCATCACATTTCGCTCGGTGCACACAGCCAAGCCCCGGCACACACTCATCGATCGTACAAGCGTCGGCGTCGTCGCAGTCCGGCACTAACCCTTCGCAAACATCGCCGCCGCCCAGCGCACGCACGGTCTTGGCGCCAGCCACGTACACGGTCCCGTGATCATCCATGGCGATGGAGGTTTGGACCACACCGGCTTCGACGGACTCCCATGCCACGTTCCCCTCGGGTGTGAAGGCCCGGAGAACCGTGTCAAAAGCCCCCACGTACACCAAGCCCGTCGCACCAATGACGGGCGCTGCCCGAATCACAGCGCCGGTCGTGATGACCCATTTTTCCACGCCTTCGCTGTCAAAGGCGTGGATGACTCCGTCCAAGGTCCCCACCACGATGGTCCCATCATTTCCGATGACGGGAGTCGCTTCCACGCCGCCCTGGGTCACAGTCGCCCACTTCTCTTCGCCAGACGGCGTCACCGCGGTTAACGTTGTGTTGCCTTTGAGCGTCCCCACCACGATGGTCCCATTGTCCGCAACAACAGCCCCACCCGGCGCGTTCCCGCCCAGAGGATACGTCCATTGAATGGCCCCCCCCGGCGTGATCGCCATCAGCGCCGCGGTGTTCGTACCCACATAAATCGTCCCGTCGTTGCCCAGTGCAGGCGAGCTTGCAACCGGTGCTCCTACTTTGACCACCCAACGCTGCCACCCCATTGTATCGATGGAGTGGATGTATCCATCGTCCGATCCGATGGTGACGTTGCCATCGGCGTCGATGGCTGCCGAGGACCGAACCGGACCGCCGGTCAGGTATTCCCATCGTTTCTTCGCATCGGGTGCGATGGCATACACAACACCGTCGTCCGAACCCACAATAATGGAGTCATCCGACGCAATGAGCGGGGTGGAGTGAACCTCACCCCCCGTGGTGAAGATCCAGCGCTCCACACCCGTGGGTGCCACGGCGTACACGTTGGTGTCGACGGACCCAAAATACAGGGTTCCGTCTACACCGAGGGCCAGTGAACCGCTGACCGCCGCCGCGGCGTCGAAGGACCAATGCTCCTCGGACGTAAACGCACCCACGGCCGCGCTTCGTCCGGTTCGTCGAACATTGTTGCCGCGCATGGGCCACGGTGTCGCAGCCGCGCCACTGGTTGGAGGTGGCGGCACATCGATGTCCTCGGGGGGCGTGTCTTCTGGAGCATCGGTGATCTCAGCCGGGACGTCCGTTGGGGCCACGTCGCCGGAAGAATTGCCCACCGAAGGCCCACAACCCATGAGAATCACACCGATTCCCCCTACTATTCCTGCCATTAACCCAAGACGCTTCATATCTTCATTGTTACGCAAAGCAGTGCCGGGATGAAAGCGGCGGCACCAAAAGAGTCTTCGGCCAGCGAGATTCATAACCAATCGTTTTCACCCAATTCCATGACGGTCGGGCGTTCGAAGTGCTTTTGTACCCTTGACATATTGGATGCATACGGTTAGCTAAGCTCCCCTATCAAGGAGGCTCTCGTGCCAAAAGATTTCTTGTTTACTTCCGAATCCGTATCCGAAGGACATCCAGACAAAGTATCGGATCAAATCAGTGATGCGATTCTAGATGCATGCCTAAGCCAAGATCCGCACAGCCGAGTCGCCTGCGAGGTCATGACCACCACAGGTCTGGTCATGGTAGCCGGTGAAATCACCACATCCGGATACGTACCCATGGCTCAGGTCGCACGAGACGTCGTCCGAGACATTGGCTACGACGACCCCCATTTGGGCTTCGAGGCGGACACGGCCGCGGTATTGGTCACCATCGACCGACAATCCAAGGACATCGCGCAAGGCGTCAACGAAGGGGACGGCCTCCACAAAGAACAAGGGGCTGGGGACCAAGGCCTCATGTTTGGGTATGCCTGCGATGAGACGGATGTACTCATGCCTGCCCCCATCGTCTACGCGCATCGCCTGGTTCAGAACTTGGCGAAGATTCGGCGTTCAGGCGCACATTCTTGGATCCGCCCGGACAGCAAATCCCAAGTGACGATCGAGTATGTGAACGGAAAACCAGCGCGTATCGACGCGGTGGTCGTGTCCACACAGCACACCGAAGAAGTGTCCCTTGAGACCATTCGACAGTCCCTCATCGAGGAGCTCATTCAACCGACGCTACCCAGCCAGTTGCTGGACAACAACACCAAGTTTTATATCAACCCCACGGGTCGTTTTGTGACGGGCGGTCCCAAGGGCGATTGTGGCCTAACCGGCCGCAAGATCATTGTGGACACCTACGGCGGCTGGGCCCGTCACGGCGGCGGCGCCTTCAGCGGCAAAGACCCGTCCAAGGTCGATCGCTCCGCGTGTTATTTCTCGCGATACGTCGCCAAAAATGTGGTGGCCGCAGGACTAGCCTCGCAGTGCGAAGTACAAGTGGCGTACGCCATTGGCGTGGCGAAACCAGTGAGTGTGCTGGTAGACACGTTTGGCACGGGCACCATGACCGATGAACGTTTGGCGTCCGTCGTCAATGAGGTCTTCGACTTCCGTCCCCGGGCGATCATCGAATCGTTGGATCTGCTTCGCCCCATTTACCGTGCAACAGCAGCATACGGCCATTTTGGTCGAACGGAAGAGTCCTTCACATGGGAAAAGACAGACCGAGCAGACGATCTGAAAGCAGCCGCTGGAAAGTAAGCCTTGACACTGGGGCTTCTTTCCCCTAGAAATGCGACGCTTCGGGCGCAGGATACGTGCGCGAGTAGCTATCGAGTTAGGAAGACGAACGATGAAAACACAGAGCATCAAAACCGAAGACGCCAATCAAACCTGGTACGTGGTCGATATGGAAGGCCAAGTCCTGGGTCGTGCGGCTGCTCGAATCTCGCGTGTGTTGACGGGAAAAAACAAACCCAGCTACACACCGCACAATGACACAGGGGACTTCGTGGTCGTCATTAACGCCGACAAGTTCGTGTTGACGGGCAACAAGCGAGACCAAAAACGGTATTACCACCACACCGGGACCATCGGCCACCTGAAGGAGACCACGGTCGATCGACTGGAAACCCAGAAACCGGGCGAGGTTGTACGCCGGGCGGTGGCGGGCATGATGCCCAAAACGAAAATGGGCAAACTCATGCTTTCCAAATTGAAAGTGTACGCTGGTGCTGACCATCCGCACAGTGCTCAACAACCCAAAGCACTGGACCTGACCGGCGTCTAAGTGACCTAGGCAGAGAATAAAGGAACGAACGCACAATGGTAGACAAGAAAATAGAGACCTGGGAAGCAACGGGGCGACGCAAGTCGAGCACCGCGCGAGTACGTCTCCGCTCGGGCTCCGGCCGCATGTTCGTCAACGGTCGCGAAGCGGCTGAGTTCCTTCGACGCGAAGCCCTCATGCAGTACATGCATCAGCCCTTGGTCTTGACCGAGACGGCCGACCAGTTCGACATCCAAGTGACGGTCCAAGGTGGCGGACTCACGGGTGTAGCGGGCGCCATTCGCCACGGCATCAGCCGCGCGCTTTGCGATTACAACCCAGACTTCCGCACCCCGCTCAAACGAGCCGGTATGTTGACCCGGGATTCCCGTATCAAAGAGCGGAAGAAGTACGGTCTCAAGGGTGCTCGAGCCCGCTTCCAATTCTCGAAGCGCTAACCGAGCACTCCCACAGACACCCGCGAAAGAGGGCTGCCAACCGGCGGCCCTTTTTTTTGCGGTTTGTGGTGTCGAATCGATTTCAATCAAGCGGTTTTCTGGCGAGGGTCCCAGCCCGAGGCTACTCTGGCTTCGACGTGGAACCACAACACCAAGAACCTTATCCGTGGTGGACCCTGGGCTTTTCTTTGCTTACTCTCGGGATCTTTTGGATCGCCGGACAAGGCCAATCGCCCACCCCAGTCGACGATCTCGTGTCCATGGGAGCCCTCTCGTCCTCTTTGGTGTCCGACGGCCAGGTGTGGCGGATTCTGAGCGCAAACTTTGTCCACGTTGACTTGCTCCATGTCATGACGAACATCACCGTTCTGGTCGCACTGGGCTACCTGTTGGAGCCGGTCATTGGTCATCGGCGCTTTGCGGTGATCTACATCGTAGGGGCCATCGCCGGTGGTTTGGCCAGCGTGGCCGCCAGCCCGAGTCATGTGGTTGTCGGCTCATCAGGTGCGCTCTTGGGCGTGCTCGGCGGGACGCTCACCCTATTGGGGAAAGAGCGGCTGGGCATACATGGGTTGGTCTTGTTGGTGGGTGCATGTGTCCTGGTCTTGGGGCTGGGTAGCATGCAAACCGAGGTGGCCACGAGCGCCCATGTGGGCGGTTTGCTCGGTGGCCTAACCGTGGGGATCCTCTTTCGTGGATTTGGCCACGCCTCGACCCCACGCTGTCGCCTCACGCGCGCGGCCTTCATCGTGTGTGGATTCTTGCTCTTCTACGCGGCCACGGCGGCGACCATCCACGCGACGATGCAGCCTGACGGTGACTCAGTCAAAAGCTCGTGGGCACAGTCGGCCCGCTAACACAGCAACAAATAGGAATGGAAGAGACCGAGGCCAGAACCGGCCTCCACTCCGCCGATTTACGGGTAGAGCCCTTGCTCTTTGAGGATGTTGATGAGTCCCACTTCCGGCGTCCAGACAAACTGTTGGTCTGCACTCACCACCCGAAGAATAGCGTCTTTCGCCAGAATCGCGTGGAAGGGAATCGCGCCGTAGTTATCCAAGATCCGGTTGTCCATCTTGGCAAAGCCTGGATCGGATACCACGACCCAACCATCCTGATAGCCCTTCTCGGTGGCATACTGCCCGGCATACGCGGGAGTCGGAGGTTGGCCCTGTTTGTCGGCGCCCACCACGAGAACAAACTTCACACCTTTGGAGGAATAATCATCAAATAAACGTTGGAAATCACCTGCCAGGTAATCGCAGGCCGGTCACCACCCGGTTGTTTTGATGATCCACACGGCTGGTGCGTCACAGAAGTCGTGCAAATTGACCTCGTTGCCGTGTCGATCCGTCCAGGTAATATCGCCAATGTGGTTGCCACATTGAGGGCATTTGCCTTTCAATCCGGCAAACTCGGACGCGTTCCCATCCCCCTCCGGAAGGCATGCGCTTTCCTGACACACACCCGCAGCACACGTGAGGCTCTCGTCACAGCCACCGCAATACACGCCGTAGAGATCGTCGCCACACGACACGCCTTCGCAGCTCACATAGGCCCCAGGAGCGTGTCCGTCATCCACCTTGGTGGAATGTACGCTGCCCTTCAGGGTGATGCCGCTCAAGTTGACCTCCAGCATGTCCTCGCCGGCCATGAATCGGGCGTTACCCACCAGTTTCAGCTCGGGGACTTGGGCGCAAGACTCGTCCGCGTCGGGATAGTCCACTTTGTCGGGAAGGTTCATCAGCGAGCCCAATGAATTGGATTTGTCGAGCACGTAATTCCCGTTGCCTTCTTCGGGCCAGAACCCACCGCAGTTGGTGTCCGCGTCCAAGGTGCCCTGATCCAACTCCCACCCATTGGTGGTTTTTGTGAAATGCACCGAAAGACGACAACCATCATTAATTTCCAGCATCACGTCCAGGGAGGCCAATCCACCAGAACCCGCCAAATGGGTGCCGGTCGCAGAAGCCACATTGTTCTGATAAATGATGTCGGCTGCCGACGTGGCCACCGCGCCGTAGGGTTTCACCGAACAGGTTACCGGCCCAGGGGGTTGGGTCGTTCCCGTATCGGCTGCGCTCGTATCGATCGCCGACCCCGTCTTATCCGTTTCGCCACCACAGGCTATTAAACCGAGAATCACTGTCGCTATCAGACCACTTCGTATCAACATTCGCATTGCGCATTCGCTCATGGGTATTCCTCGCAAAATAGACGCTCCCATTCAACCCGTGCGTCCTACCCAAGTCAAGCGTCTTCAACGCTTTCGTCCAACCGTTTCGAACTCCGGTGCGTTAGACACTATGGCGAACTTGTGGTGAGCAACCGTCCACGGATGCGGTCTCCCAGGGTGTCGATGAGAGCAACGCTGCCCAGGAGAATGGCCAACAGCGTCGCTAAATCGTTCATGTGGAATGTTTCAATAGCCGAGTGAATCGCGTCGCCAATACCGCCCGCACCCACAAAACCCATCATGGCGGTCATACGAACATTGACTTCAAATCGGAAGAGGGTGAAGGCCATGAGGCGAGGCATGGCGAAAGGTAGAACGGCGTACGCCCATCGCCCCACCCGTTTGGCGCCCAAGCGCTCCAGCGCTTGGGCCGATTCAGGCTCCACGTCCTCGTACACCTCGGTAAAGAGACGACCCAAGATGCCAGACGTGTGCGCTGCGATCGCCAACATGCCCGCAAATGGGCCCGCTCCCACCCACACCACAAAGATGAGGGCCCACACCAGGGACGGCAGAGCCCGGGTTAACTGAAACACCACGCGTGTGCTGCTCATCAGCACCATGGCCACGACGCGCTGGAGCCAGCCACCCGTCTGAGCATCCTCCAAATACCCACGGATCGTCAGCGTGCGGGTACCCAGAGGTGCCAATAAGAATGCCAGGATTCCGGCAAAAAACGTGCCGCACAACGCCATCCCAATGGTCTCAGCCATCCGCAGGCCCGCTTCGTGCAGAAAGGCGGAATCCAGGGTCGGTGAGGCAAACGAAGACACAAAGTTTTGCAATTCGAAGAAGGCATAATCCCCGACGAATTCCGACCACGGAACGTCCAAAAGGAACCAACCCGCGCCCGTACCCATTGCCAGAAAGAGCAGTGGCCAACCCACGTGGGCCCGCCGGAGCAAAGCACTGGCGATCTCCAACACCACCACGTAGGCCAACACCGCCAACAAGGCCGTGGCCAGCTTGTCGTATTGGAAATAACGAATGGCCAGATCGATCTCCATACCGATGCCGCCTGCGCCCACAATACCCAAAATCGACGCGCTCCGAATGCCGCATTCCAAACGAAACAGGGCGTACCCAATCCACTGCCTCTGCACTTGCGGCAGGACCCCATAGAGGAACACGGCCCATCGGTTCGCGCCGACAGTCCGCAACGCTTGGACCGGCCCGGGTGAGACCGACTCGACCAACTCCGCGTAGAGCTTGCCAATGATGCCGCCAAAGGTGATCCCGATGGCCACCACGGCGGGTCCAGGGCCCAACCCCACGATGCCCACAAAGAGAAACGCCCATACGATCTCGGGGATGGACCGAAACACCAGGAGTACCAAACGCGCACTTCCGCGCAGGGAACGACGCCCAATTCGCCGCCAGCGAGGTCGGTTGGGGGCGTCGGGCAACCCCGGAATGGTCGTTCCAAAATACGCCAGAGGAAGCGCCAACAGCAGCGCAAGACCCAATCCAGCGCAGCCAATAAGCACACTCTCCAACGCCAACTGTCCCACGCGAGAGAGCATGTCATTCGAAAAATCCGGATGCCGAAATCCGTCCAACAGGCTCATGGCCGACGACGCGTTGTCCGAATCGAAGAATTCGGCCGGATTCACCTGACTGACATGTCCGCTCCACACCACCAGAACCAGGCCCAGGGCCCACGCCAGGCGAACCCACCAGGGCTTGGACGAGTGAGCCTTAGCGACGTTCACGGCTGCCTTCATAGAGGACGTTGAGCATGGCGTCGGTGACCCGATCGGGCGCTTCGTCGATGACGACTCGTCCCTCCCGCAATCCGACCACCCGATCGACGCTGTGAACCACCTGAGAGAGTTGATGCGAACAGAGAAGCAGCGTCGCGCTCCGCGATTCGGCTTGATCCACCAGCAATTGAATCGCCTCCGCGGCGGTGGTGGGATCCAACGACGCCGTGGGCTCATCGGCCAGAATAATTGCGGGATTGCCCACCAAACCCCGCGCGATGGCCACCCGTTGCTGCTGCCCCACACTGAGCACCCGCGCTTTGTCCCATTGACGGTCGACGATCCCCAGCGAATCCAATAGAGCCGCCACTCGATCGCGCTCCAGGGGCCACCCCAGCGAAAACAGGGTTCGATACCAGGCCCACTGCGGGAGCAACCCCGCCACGACATTTCGATGCACACTCAATTGGGGGACCAAGTGTTGGCTTTGCTCCACAATGCCGCAACGGGCGCGGTGGGCCTGCAGCCGAGAGACACTGAGCGCCTGGATCGCTTCGCCGTCTATCCGTACGGTACCGCGGCTGCTTGCCAGCGCACCACAGACCAATCTCAGCAGCGTGCTCTTGCCGCTGCCGCTGGGACCAATGAGCGCGACCCGTTGGCCCGCTTCAATCGTCAACGAAACATCGGTCAACGCCGACCGGTCCCCCCATTGTCGATGGACCGATTCCAAGGAAATGAGCGGTGGTTTTACGGTCGTTCTGCTGGATTCCGGGGTCACTATTGAATCAACCCCGCTTCGGTGGCCACCTGCTGAATGGTATCCCACATTTCGACTTTCGCCGGCACATATTTCTGTGCCTTCTGCAACGACAATAAGTCTGCGTGTTTCGTCTCGTTCAGGGCGATGAAAGCGTCGGCAAACTTCTGTCGTAGCGCGCTCGATACACCGGGAGAGGCCGCCCAACAATAGTCCACATACCCGGGCGTTCGCCACACCTCGATGGTGTTGGGAGCCGAGCCTTTGTTCGTTTCCCAGGTTTTGAAGTTCAAAGCGCCCGCCTGGACCTTGCCAGAGTTCACAATCTTGATGGTCGCATCGTGTGCGCCACTGTAGATCGGCAGCCCGTTCAGGTCGTTGGCGGGGTCCAATTGAAAGTTTTGGGCCATGAAATGCTGGGGCATCAACCGACCCGACGTGGAACTCTTGGAACCAAACGCAAAGGTCTTGCCCTTCAAATCCGCCATGGTGGTAATGCCGCTGTCCTTGTGGGCAATGAAGACGCTCTGAAACGCGAGATCCGACTGGCGCATCACCACCGGAATCGCGTTGGCCTGCAACTTCGCTTGCACAAACGTGTAGCCGCCAAGCCAGGCAAAATCCACCTGGCCCGCTGCCAACGCGCGCACGGCAGCACCGTAATTGGTGACAGGCCGAAACGTGATTTTCACGCCCATCTCTTTTTCAAGATAGTCCGCCAACAGCCGGTTCTTGCGCTGCAACTCATCGGGATTCTCATCGGGGATGGCAGTGATCACCAAAGTCTTCCGGGCTTCGCGCGCCTTAACCTTCTCGGCGGCGTTGGCTTGTTGAGCCTGGCGCGTCTCTTGCTGCGTCTTTGCGCAAGCCAGGGCCAACGTTGCCGCCAGGAAGATGACTATAAAATTTTTCTTATGCACGGGTAGTACCTCCGTATTCGCCGATTCGGCGGAGGCATCTCGAGAGCGCTACCGCTGAATCAACCCATCGAAACACCGGTCACGCCGGTGTATGAATTTGCATCATCGGTGAAATGCGTGTCGCATTGTTAACTCTCCAAACATCCCGAATTGGAACGTACACACGGTAGTTACAGAATCGGGTTTGCCTTGTCAAATCCACCCAGAGACGGCGGATCCGGGGGTTCCCGAGCTTGCTCCCCGGCCCCAATGTGACTATAAGGACGCTGATGAGCGAGAACACAGAGAGACCGGCCAGCCCCACTCAGCTCGACGAGTTGGAGTCGCAGAGCATCTATATCCTGCGCGAGGCGTATCACCACTTTAAGAACCTGTGCATGCTCTGGTCCATTGGCAAAGACTCCACAGTCATGCTCTGGCTCGCCCGGAAAGCATTTTTCGGCCACGTACCCTTTCCGTTGGTCCACATCGACACCAGCTTCAAGATTCCGGCCATGATCGAATACCGAGACCAGCTCGCACGCGACTGGAACCTCAACATGGTGGTGGGCCAAAACACCCAAGCACTTGCCGATGGGATGAACCACACCAAAGGCCGCCTGACCTGTTGCGCGGCCCTGAAAACCGAAGCGCTCAAGCACACGCTCTCGGGCGAATGGGCCCGGAAACGCATGAACGACCAAGGCGTGTATGTGCCCGACTGGAATCAAGAGCCGTACACCGGTGTGATCGTGGGCGCTCGAGCAGACGAAGAAGGGAGCCGCTCCAAAGAACGGTATTTTTCGCCACGCGACGAGAACAACGATTGGGACATCGCCGACCAACCGCCCGAGCTCTGGAATCAGTTCAAGACAGATTTTGCGCCGGGAACCCACGTTCGGGTTCACCCACTGCTGGACTGGACGGAAGTCAACATCTGGGAGTACATCGACCGGGAGAATATCCCCATCATCGATCTGTATTTCGACAAGGGAGAGGGCACACGGTATCGCTCTCTGGGCTGTGGACCCTGCACCGGATGTGTGCAGTCCAAAGCCACAACCCCGGCTGAAATCGTCCGCGAGCTCATGACCATCACCACCGCTGAACGGGCCGGCCGCGCACAGGATCAGGAAGATCCCCACGCCATGGAAAAACTTCGGCGCGACGGGTACATGTAAGATGAGCGCAGCCCCCGTCATTACGTACGATCGCGAACAGATGAACATCGTCATCGTGGGTCATGTGGACCACGGAAAGAGCACCCTCGTCGGCCGCCTGCTGGCCGACACCGATTCGCTCTTTGAAGGGCACGAAGCCAAGATACGGGCCATCTGCGAACGCCAAGGAAAAGAGTTCGAGTATGCGTTTCTCTTGGATGCGCTCTCGGAAGAACAAGAGCAAGGCATCACCATCGACGCTGCCCGGTGCTTCTTCAAGACCGAGAAGCGCGACTACATCATCATCGATGCACCGGGACACATCGAGTTCCTCAAGAACATGGTAACCGGGGCCGCCCGAGCCGAAGCCGCCGTCCTGCTCATCGACGCCCACGAAGGCGTCCAAGAGAACAGTCGCCGGCATGGCTTCCTGCTGAGCATGCTGGGCGTCGATCAAGTCATCGTGGCCGTCAACAAGATGGACCTTGTGGACTATGACCAAACCACCTTCGATCGGATCGAGACCGAATATCGGTCGTTCTTGTCCGAAATTGGCGTCACCCCACAATGTTTTGTGCCCATCAGCGCCCGTGATGGTGATTTTGTGGCCGACCCAACGAAAACCATGGCGTGGTACAGCGGCCCCACGGTTCTCCAGGCCGTGGATGCTTTTGAGAAGGAGCCACCCAAGGAAAACCAAATGCTCCGAATGCCGGTACAGGACGTGTATCGATTCAACGCACAAGGCGATCAACGACGCATCGTGGCCGGTCGGGTTGAAACGGGCAGTCTTCGAGTGGGGGATCGGGTCGTGTTCACGCCCTCCAACAAAACGTCCACCATCGAGAGCATTGAGAGCTTCAACACGCCCGTGGCCTCCGCGGCGCACGCGGGGCAAAGCGTAGGCATCACTTTGGCCGAGCAAATCTATGTGCGTCGGGGTGACCTGATGAGCCATGTGGACGCCTTGCCTCAAGTGTCGACGATGATTCGAGCCAACATCTTCTGGTTGGGCCGCGAGTCCATGACGCCTGGCAAACGATACAAGCTCAAATTGGGCACTACGTCCGTCAACGTCGTCATCGAAGAGGTCGTGAGCGTGCTGGACGCCTCCGAGTTGGATAGCGATACCAACAAAAGCCAGGTGAATCGTCATGACGTGGCAGAGATCATCCTCCGGACCCGCAACCCCATCGCCTTTGATCGAACCCAAGAAGTCGAACACACGGGGCGATTTGTCATCGTCGACGGGTACGATATCGCTGGAGGCGGCATTATCCGCGATGTGGTGGAAGATGCGGAAGCAGCCCTTCGCTCCGAAACCCGACAGCGGGAATTTCGCTGGGTGAAAGGCCTCGTCACCCTCGCAGATCGAGAGGCCCGAAGCGGGCATCAGGCAGGCCTGGTGCTCTTTAGTGGCGACGCCGGCACCGGAAAAGCGTTGCTCGCCAAGCACCTTGAACGACGTCTCTTCAATCAGGGGATCGGTTCGTACTTATTGGATGGCACCAACGTCCTTCTGGGCGTGGATCATGAGGAATTGGCGGTGGCCGAACGGGAAGAAACCCGGGAAAAGCTCATCCGCCATTACGGAGAAGTGGCCCACCTCTTCATCGACTCGGGCCAAATCGTGATCTCCACCACCAACACCATCGGCCTGGCCGAACACCAGACCATCGCCACGCTCATCGCGCCAGCTGAAATGGTCTCGGTGCACATCTGCCCACATCACGACCAAGCGCCGCTCAACACGGATCTGGTGCTGGCGGTCATCGAAGACGTAGAAGCCGACGTAGACCGAATCATGGCGCTCTTGCAGGAACGAGGCTTTGTTCCTGCGCTCCAGTCAACAGACGACTAGAACCGACCTCTTCTTTCGATTTATCCGGAAGCAGAAAAGTCGAAGGTCAACCCCTCGCCACCTACATCCACGGTCACATGACCTCTTTTGGACAGCGCGCCAAAGAGGATTTCGTCCGCCAATTTTTCTTTGATCTCCCTCTTGATAACCCGCGCCAGAGGTCGCGCACCAAAGGCCGGATCGTACCCTTTCTCGGCCAACCACTGCCGGGCCTTGTCGGTGACTGTGAGTTCGACCTTGCGCTTCTCAAGCTGCCCCTCCAACTCCATGATGAACTTGTCCACAATCCGCTCCATGACGGTCATGTCGAGTGGAAGGAAGGAGATCTTGGCGTCGATGCGATTGCGAAACTCGGGACTGAAGAGTCGCTTGTAGGCCGCGTCTTCATTGCCCTTTGTTTGACCTTCGCCAAAGCCCACAAACCCCCTGGCGATCTCCCGGGCGCCCACGTTGCTCGTCATGATCAGGATGACATTCCGGAAATCCGCCGTGCGACCGTTGTTGTCGGTAAGCGTTCCATGGTCCATCACTTGCAGCAAAATGTTGAACACGTCTCCGTGTGCCTTCTCGATCTCATCGAGAAGCAACACCGAATGAGGGTTCTTGCTGACCGCTTCGGTGAGCTGTCCCCCTTGATCGTAGCCCACATATCCGGGTGGCGCGCCGATGAGCCGACTGATGGTGTGCCGTTCCATGTATTCGTTCATGTCGAATCGAATGAGCTTTACGCCCATTAGAAAGGCCAACTGTCGGGCCAACTCCGTCTTCCCCACGCCCGTGGGGCCTGTGAACATAAACGCCCCCACGGGACGCTCGTCGTCGCCAATGCCGGCTCGCACCAACTTGATGGCTTGGACCAGTTGATCGACCGCTTCGTCTTGACCAAAGACCATCCGTTTGAGATCCGCGTCCATGGTCTTGAGGGCTGAGCGATCATCGCGACTGACGGACTTGGGCGGTATCTTGGCCATGGTCGACAACACACGCTCAATCTCTTTGGTGCCCACGCGGCCGGACTTACGCCCCTTGAGTTTGACCGCCGCACCCGCCTCATCCACCAAGTCAATGGCTTTGTCCGGGAGCTTGTGATCGCGTAGGTGCTTGGCCGACAACTCCGCAGCCGCCACAAGCGCTGGTCGGCTGTAGCGAACCCCATGGAAATCTTCGTAACGGGGTTGAAGGCCACGAAGAATCTGAATGGTCTCGGTGACGCTGGGCTCCAACACCTCTACCTTTTGAAAGCGTCGAGCCAGCGCACGATCCCGCCCAAAGAACTTTCGATATTCGTCAAATGTTGTGGAACCAATGCAACGCAATGCACCACTTTGCAGCGCAGGTTTAAGCAAATTGGACGTGTCCATGGAGCCTTCACCGGTGGCACCCGCTCCCACAATGGTGTGAATCTCATCAATGAACAAAATAGCCTCAGGCAACTCGACCAACGTGTCGACGACCTCCTTGAGCCGTTGTTCAAAGTCTCCCCTAAAGCGCGTGCCAGCGAGCAGCGCGCCCATGCTGAGCTCGTATATTTGCGCGTTTTTCAAGGGATCAGGAACCTTGCCTTCGATAATCTTCAGGGCAAGGCCTTCCACGATGGCCGTCTTCCCCACACCCGAATCCCCCACCAAAATGGGGTTGTTTTTTCGGCGACGCGACAAGATGTGAACCAGTCGACTGACTTCCTTCAGACGCCCGACCAATGGATCGATGTGTCCTTGCTCGGCCACAGCGTTCAAGTGTCGGCAGCATCCCGCCAAGGGATCCTCCTCGATGGGCTCACCCTCGTGGTCGTAGAGCACATCGTCGTCTTCGTGCGCGGGCAATTCGAACCCGTGGGTCGCCGACGCCAATTCCCGACCGCCTCGTTCAGGGAGCCCGTGTGAAATGATCGTGACCAGGTCAAATCGGCTCACTTTGTGGGCTTCCAAAATGTATTTTGCGAACGAATCCCGTTCCGTATAGATGGCGACCAACACGTTAAATCCATGCACCTCTTCGAGGCTTGAGCCTTGGACGTGCAGGATAGAACGTCGAATAGCCCGCTGTAGGGCGATGGACAAGGTCAACTCCAACTCCTTGTCATCCTCCATCGCCTCCAACCCTTGGAGGTAGGTTTCGAGCTCCTCGCGAATTTGGGACACGTCCCCGTCGCAACGGGTCACAATGTCGGCCGTGTCGGGATCGTGTAACAGCGCAAAGAGCAGATGCTCCAAGGTGCATATGCTATGACGACGCGCCAACGCCTCATGCTGCGCAAGTTCAATGGCAATCTGAAGATCTCGACTCAGCATTAGTCCTTCTCCATAGTCACCTTCAAGGGGTGTTCATGTGTAAGGGCGTAATCCGTTACCTGAGCCACCTTTGTCTCGGCGATCTCATGGGGGTACAGCCCCGCCAGCCCCAACCCATGATGATGGATATGGAGCATAATGCGAGTTGCATCGGTGCGTCCCTTATCGAAAAACTGCGTCAGCACATCCACAACAAACTCCATAGTCGTGTAGTCATCGTTGTGCAGGAACACTTTGTACTTGGGCGGACGACGCAACTTGGTTCGGTCCCGAACCGCAACCTGACCTTTACCCTGTCTCGACTTGTCCGACTTGTGTGTCGCCATACTTCTTATAGTAGTCGAGATCGAGTGCTTAGCAACCGTTTGAGTGTACACATCTTTCCAGACCGACGGTGAGTGCATCCCTTGTTCGTGGAAAGGAGCATCGGAATTGTCTTGCCATAGGCACAAAGACAGGGGCATGCTTGAGGCGTCATGTGGTTCGAAAACAACATTTTGCACCAGCCAGACGTTTAGTCGCGCTTTTTTGCCCCTCAGTGGACTGTGAATAGGGTTTAACGCGCAACAAATGGATGGAAGATCATGACCACGCAAACGGTTTTTGATGAAAAGACCCCGGTAACCGACGGAACCGGTTCTACCCCAACAATAGATAGCCATGGCGATGCAGGTGCGGTGAATCACCTGAAACCGCCCGTCGATCCCAAGAGCATCACCTGGCGCGAAATGCGCCGTGATCCCTTCTGGCACCAGATCCCTGCTTGGAAGGACGTCGATGAGGCCACTTTCTTGGACGCAAAATGGCAAGAGAAGAACGCCATTACACGGCCCCAGAAACTCCTGGAAACCATTCAGGACTTGGCCAGTCCGGCGTTCATGGAAGACGTGAAGGCGGGCTTCTCAGCCGCACCCATGGCGGTGCGCATCTCACCCTACCTTTTGTCTCTGATCAATTGGTCGGATCCCATTCAGGATCCGCTTCGTTGTCAATTCTTATTTCTTCAATCACAAATGGAAGCCGATCACCCCATGCTCACGCTGGATTCGCTCCATGAACAAGCGGACGCACCGGTCCCCGGCCTCACTCACCGCTACCCCGACAAAGCCCTCTTTCTGGCCCTCGACACGTGCCCCGTATATTGCCGATTCTGCACGCGCAGTTACGCCGTCGGGACGGACACGGACGAAGTGGAAAAAGTATCGTTGAAGGTCAGTAAAGAACGATGGGAGCAGGCGTTCCGTTACATTCAAGAGCGACCTGAACTGGAAGACATCGTCATCTCTGGCGGAGACTCGTATCGCCTGAAACCAGAGCAGGTGCGCACCATTGGGATGGGGCTGCTGAATCTGCCAAACATCCGTCGTATTCGCTACGCCACCAAGGGCATCGCCATCATGCCCATGAAGCTACTTACGGACACCGCCTGGGTCGACGCTCTGACCGACGTGGCCGAACATGGACGCAAGGTGGGCAAAGAAGTGTGTGTCCACACCCACTTCAATCATCCCAATGAAATCACCGGAATCACCCAGGACGCCATGACATTGCTCTTCGAGCGAGCCATCACGGTACGAAACCAATCGGTGTTTCAGCGGGGTGTTAACGACTCAGCGGCGACCATGATCGACCTCACACGCAGGCTGAGTTTCGTGAATGTTCAGTCCTACTACGTGTACGTGCACGATTTGGTCAAAGGCACCGAAGACCTTCGAACCAGCGTAGCCACCGCAATTCGCGTCGAGAAACGCTTGCGCGGTACCACCGCTGGCTTCAACACACCCCTCTTCGTCGTGGATGCACCGGGCGGTGGCGGCAAGCGTGACGTTCACAGCTACGAATATTACGACCGAGAAACGGGGATGTGTGTCTACACCGCCCCATCGGTCAAAGAGGACCAACTCTTCGTGTACTTCGACCCCATGCGCGCTTTGGCGCCCGAAATCCAGAAGATTTGGCACAACCCCAACAAGCGCCAATGGATGATTAACGACGTGCTCACCAAAGCCCGCAAAGTCCTCATCTAAAAACCCTCGCTAAAATGCCCCATTTCGCCCCGTCGCAAAGGGGGCATTAAACACCCTCAATTCTGGCCTGTTGGTGTCCGTCAAAAACACCGATTAAATCGACCGAAAAACCCATCAAATTGCATCGCAGCACAGCGAACAATGTCAGGCGTCCGCCTTCTGCGACGATCTCCGATCCGGCTGTTCGATGTACTGCGCTTGGATGGGGTGATCGGGACCCCAAAAACCACAGTTAAAGATCGTGCTTAATACGTCGAAAAACGGGTTCCTCCAAAAAAAAAAATAAATTGTTTTTCCTTAGTAATCACTACATCTTGTGCACCTTTCCACACAGGAGCACTAGATATTGGGGTACAAAGAACTTGACCCACCACATATGGCACCACAATGATAGCCCGTCGCGAGAGTTTTGTTAGGAGAAAACAATGAGAATAGAACGGCGCTTCACAGCCGCTGGACAAGATCCCTTTGGCTCAATTTCATTTGCGGGACGCACATCCCGTATAACCAATCCGGATGGATCGACCGTATTTGAGGCCGAAAACATTCAAGTTCCAAATGGTTGGAGCCAAGTTGCCGTTGATATTCTCGCACAAAAATACTTCCGTAAAGCGGGTGTTCCTGCCGCGTTAAGAAAGATCGCCGAAGCGGGGATCCCCGAATGGCTGCAACGATCCGAACTCGACGACGACGCGTTGAAGAATGTTCCAGAGACCGAATGGACTGGCGCCGAAACCGACGCGCGACAAGTCTTCAACCGACTGGCCGGTACCTGGACATACTGGGGATACAAATACAATTATTTCGACACCGAAGAGGACGCTCGCGCGTTTTACGACGAAGTCTGTTACATGCTGGCCACCCAACGGGTCGCGCCCAATTCACCGCAATGGTTCAACACCGGTCTCTACTGGGCCTACGATATTAACGGCCCCTCGCAAGGGCACTACTACACCGATCCCAAGTCGGGACGCGTCAAACGATCGGAAGATGCCTATACCCATCCACAACCACACGCCTGCTTCATTCAGAGCATCGGCGATGATCTCGTCAATGAAGGCGGAATCATGGATCTGTGGCTGAGAGAAGCGCGACTCTTTAAGTATGGATCGGGTACTGGCTCCAACTTCTCCAACATCCGTGGCGAAGGAGAGCCCCTGTCCGGTGGAGGCCGCTCGTCGGGCTTGATGAGCTTCCTCAAGATTGGCGACCGCGCAGCTGGCGCCATCAAGAGCGGCGGTACCACCCGGCGAGCCGCCAAGATGGTCACGTTGGACATCGATCATCCGGACATCAGCAAGTACATCAACTGGAAGCTTGTGGAAGAACAAAAAGTGGCTTCCTTGGTGACCGGCTCGAAGGCCATTGAAGCCAATCTGCGCGCCATCATGGCCGCCTACCACAACGACAAGTTGAACGCAGAAGATTGCGGCGACATTCATAAGAACCGCCCGCTGGCAGAAGCCATTTACAACGCACGAAACATGCAAGTGGCCGACAATTACATCGTCCGGGCGTTGCAGCTCGCCAGTCAGGGCTTCGACGACATGCTCTTCCAGACCTACGATACGGACTGGACCAGTGAAGCGTATTTGACCGTCAGCGGCCAAAACTCCAACAACTCCATCCGTGTGACCAACGCGTTTATGGACGCCATGAAAAATGATGCGCCATGGGATCTGCTTCGGCGTACCGACGGTGCCGTTGCAAAGACGGTTCGTGCCCGACACATCTGGGACGAAGTCGCCAACGCAGCCTGGGCATGCGCCGATCCGGGCCTCCAATTCGATACCACGATCAACGAGTGGCACACCTGTCCCGCCGATGGCCGTATTAACGCGTCCAACCCCTGTAGCGAATACATGTTCTTGGACGATACGGCGTGCAATTTGGCGTCAACCAACTTGTTGACCTTCGTCGATGAGAGCGGCACCTTCGACGTCGCGTCGTTTCAACATGTCAATCGCTTGATCACGATCGCGTTGGAGATCTCGGTGCTTATGGCCCAGTTCCCCAGCAAAGAGATCGCTCGGTTAAGTTACCGATTCCGGACGACAGGTCTTGGTTTTGCCAACCTCGGCACCATCCTGATGGTCATGGGCATCCCCTATGATTCCGACGAAGGCCGTGCAATCGCCGGCGCCATCGGTGCCATGATGACCGGTACCGCCTACGCTACCAGCGCAGAAATGGCGGCGGAAATGGGCGCATTTGCCGGTTACAAGGCCAACTCCGAGCATATGATGAAGGTCATGCGCAATCACCGCCGAGCGGCATACTCGGCCCCCAACTCGGAGTATGAAGGGCTCTCGATCCCACCGCTTCGCTTGGATCCCGACTTCTGCCCGGAATACCTACTCAACACAGCGCGTGCAGAGTGGGACCGTGCGGTCGAGTTGGGTAAAAAGCACGGTTACCGCAATGCCCAGACCACTGTGATCGCCCCCACGGGCACCATCGGGTTGGTTATGGATTGCGATACCACAGGCATCGAGCCGGATTTTGCTTTGGTGAAGTTCAAGAAGCTCGCAGGGGGCGGATACTTCAAGTTGATCAACGAATCCGTACCGCTGGCCCTTCACACCTTGGGCTACGACGAGGAGACCACGGAAAACATCGTTCGATATGCCCGAGGTACGGGGTCGCTCAAGAACGCGCCGCACATTAACTGGGAGACATTGATGGGCCTCGGATTTACCGAACGGGAAATCCAAGCCATCGAAAAGGCGCTCCCGGCTGCATTCGAGGCCAGCTTCGTATTCAACAAATACATCCTGGGTGAAGAGTTCTGTAAGACTGTGCTCGATTTGACGTCTGAGCAGCTCAGTGATTACAGCTTCTCCATCTTGAACGCCCTGGGGTTCACCAAAGAGCAGATCACGGAAGCCAACGATTATACTTGCGGCCGGATGACGCTCGAAGGCGCTCCTGGACTCAAACCTGAGCATTTGGCGGTGTTTGATTGCGCCAATAAATGCGGACGCTACGGAAAACGCTTCATTCTCCCCATGGGCCACATCCGAATGATGGGCGCTGTGCAACCTTTCTTGTCGGGTGCCATCTCCAAGACAATCAACATGCCCAACGAGGCGACGATTAAGGAGATCGAGGAGATCTACGAAGAGTCGTGGAACTTAATGCTGAAAGCCATCGCCATCTATCGAGATGGTTCGAAGCTCTCGCAGCCCCTGGCCGTAACGACGGCCGATGATCTCTTCGGTGATCTCGAAAAGGTCATCGCTAACCAACCCATTGAAGAGGACACACGGGAACCGGCCGTACAAATGGCAGAACGCATTGTCATCAAGTACATGGCTCGGCGGCGTAAGATGCCCTTCCGTCGAAGCGGATACACGCAGAAAGCCAACGTGGGGGGACACAAAGTCTATCTCCGCACGGGTGAATACAGCGATGGTTCGTTGGGCGAGATTTTCTTGGACATGCACAAAGAAGGTGCGGCATTCCGCAGCCTCATGAACTGTTTTGCCATCGCCGTTTCACTGGGTCTCCAGTATGGCGTGCCACTCGAAGAGTATGTCGACGCCTTTGTGTTTACGCGCTTCGAGCCCAACGGTCTCGTGGACGGCAATCCCTACATCAAGATGTCCACATCGATCATTGACTACATCTTCCGTGAGTTGGCGATCAGCTACATGGGACGGACCGAGTTGGCCCAGGTGATCCCGGACGACTTGCGGGCAGACACAACCGGTGAAGGGGCCCCCTTCGTCAGCGAAGAGGATGCCAAGTCGGTGGAAACTGCCATAGCCATCGAGTCGCCGAGCGAGAGGGTCCTTCTCGAGACCGAGAAAGTCGTAATAGAGAAAGAGCCTTCGGCGGGACACGCAACGCCCCACGGCTCCAACGGATCGCCAATGGAAGACCGTATCTCCGTCGCCCGTGCCCAGGGGTATGAAGGGGATGCCTGTCCGGATTGTGGCTCCTTTACCATGGTGCGCAACGGGACATGCCTGAAGTGCATGAGCTGTGGCGCCACCAATGGGTGCTCCTAAGGGTCAGTAAGGGACGATGAGTCGACAAAGGAGAGGGCCTGTTACAGGTGCGCCCTTTGTGGTGGTTCCAACCCGCTCTTCCCTCGTCCAAATATGGTCGCTGCGATGCGTTCAGCCACAAGTTCCCACTAGACACAAGGACCCAATGCGATAGTATGCAGACGTTCGATAGCGTATGGTATCGATAAGGAGACACTCGTGACCCTTTCCGACGGGACATTGTTTACGAAAAATGTAGATCTCGTCTCGTGTTATGGGATTCATACCAGCGAGACGGTCCATCGGAATCTCAGTGTGGACGCCCTCTATCAGGCTGCAGTCCAGCGCAAGCAGGCCGATGTTCTGAAGAACAAGGCGTTATTGCAATCCACCGCTCCCTTCTTCGGACGCGCTGCGAAAAGCTCGTTCTACGTACAGGATGGGGACTTCCGCCACAATGGCAAGAGTCTCGACGACCTGATCGCCTGGGGAAACCCCGAGAAGGGCGAATACGACAACCTGCCCATCGACCCAGAGATTTACGCCCGACTCCGCCAACGCGTAGTGAAACACCTATCACAGGACGGGGACCTCTACGTCTTTGACGGATTCAGCGGGCGAACCGACTCCACACGTTTGAACGTGCGGGTAGTCACCAGCCGCGCCCCAAGCGCGCTCTTTGCCCACAACATCTTCGTACGCGCCTCGAATGACGACCTGGTGGAGTTTGCACCGGGATGGACCATTCTCCACGCTCCCGATGTAGAAGCAGCGCCCGAAGACGGTACGAACACCACCGCCTTTATCATCTCGGACTTCGCCAGCCGCACCACCATCATCGGGGGTACGCGCTACCACGGTCAGATCAAGAAATCGATCTTCGCCGTGCAGAACTTCGTGTTGCCGCTACGTGGGATCCTGACCATGCACGCCGGCGCCAGTGAAGGAACCTCGGGCTTGTCCGCCATTCATGCGGGTCTGTCCGGCACGGGCAAGACCACCCTGTCCAACACGGGCTATCCGGTCGCTGATGACCAAATCTGCATCGAAATCGATGCATCCACGGACGTCATCAGCAACATGGAAGGTGGTCAGTACGCCAAGACCGAAAAGCTCAATCCCGACAAAGAGCCCGAGACCTGGAACGCCATCGTCCACGGCACGACCGCCGAAAACCTCTACACCAGCGACGAAGGCGTGGTCGACTACGACAACACCTCCATCACCGCCAATGGGCGCGTAGGCTACCCGCTGGAGGCTGTGGACAACGCCAAGCCTTCAGCCACCACGGGCGCTCCGGCCAACATTACGTTTCTCACCGCGGACGGCTTCGGGGTGTTACCACCCGTGGCGCGATTGTCCACCGAAGGAGGCATGTTCCACTTTGCCTGCGGGTTCACGAGCAAGATGCCGGGCACCGAAAAGGGCATTGATGAACCAGTACCCACCTTCTCCAGTTTCTTCGGCAAGCCGTTCATGCCGCTCAAGCCCATCTATTACATGTCCTTGTTGGCGCAGCTGATCGAGAAGCATGCCACCAACGTGTGGCTGATCAACACCGGCTGGTTGGGCCCCAACCGTCCCAACCGAGAACGGGTCGACATTCTGGTGAGCAAGGCGATCGTCAACGCGGTGTGCGACAATCAGATCGACGAGAGCCCGGACAACTTCTGGTACGATCCCACCTTCAAGATGCATGTGCCGCGTCAGGTGCCGGGCGTATCTCCCGAACTCTTGGATCCACGAAACGCCTGGCTCGACAAAGACACCTACCAAGCGACGGCCAACAAGCTCGCAACGATCTTCCAAGAGGCTATTGCGACGCTTCCCGACATCCCGGACGACGTCCTGGCGGCGGCTCCGGAAGTGCGTTAGAGTGGGCCGCTACAAGATTGAAAAGCGGCGGCGGCGGGGTCGCCTTGTTTCGCGTTAATGAAACGTGACCGGAGGGGATGCTATCCTCGTAGAGTTCCAAGCCAAATCAACGAACCACTGCCGGAGTGTATTATGTTCAACAACCTTCGCTTCTCCTGGGTAACAACCTTCGCCTTTCTATTGCTGGTCTTATCACTGGCCACATGGGGGCTTGGATGCGGCGGTAGCGGCGGGTTGTGGGACGAGTGCATCGAAGATTCGGATTGTGATTGCAAGTATTCGTGCATATCCAGTTTTTGCGAAAACGAACCCCAAACGTCCTGGGAATGCACTTGTGGGAAACCACCCGTTTTGATTGGAGAAAATTGCTCGAAAGGTTGCCAGTGCACCTATGAATGCAAGAAGGGTGTGTGCACCGCTGGGTTGGAAGAAGGCGAGGCCTGCGAAACGACCAGCGAGTGTAAAAATTCTCACGGTGAATGGGCAATGCATCCCGACGGTGAACCAGGAATGTTCGGGCCCGAGCTCCACTGCGTTAAAAGTGAGAACAATGCCAAGCACATGACCTGTTCTCCTTCGTTGGCGGATGGCGAAGCGCGTGCGATTGGCTCGGGTGATTGTCAAAACCAGTGCATCCAGAGCGAGAACAACAGTAAGCATGAGACCTGCTCTACACCCTTGATGCCCGGGGAACCCTGCGCAGCCTCTCAGGGCGGGGTAACAGACTGTCTGACCCAGTGCGATAACCTCGTATGTCGCTTCTTTTCGGATGGAGAGGCCTGTACCCAAAAGGAACAGTGTGAGCCCGAACTCCATTGCATCGAAAGTACGACGAACAAAAAATACCAGACCTGCTCACCCAAACTGGCCGACGACGAAAAATGTGAGCCGGACAAGGATGATTGCCAAAATTATTGCAATGCTCTGGACCAGGTGTGCTGCAATTTTGACGTGCCCAACGGTGGGTGTGACAGCTGTGGGGACGGGACCTGTGAAGCAGGCGAGATCTGTGCCTGTGAAGCTGACTGCGGCGCACCGTGTGGAAACGGCACGTGCGATTGCGGTGAGACCGTCGGAGGCTGTCCCGAGGATTGTCGTTAGGGCAAAGGCCAACAAGGCTCGCGACGATCTTTTAGGGGGCTATCGCGGCCCTTCCCGACATCCCGGACGATGTCCTGGCGGCGGCTCCGGAAGTGCGTTAGGGCGTCCGCTAAACCCAGTTAATAAGAGTTTCGCTCCCTCTCACCAGCGGTGCCGCCCCTGTATGAAGCAGGGGCTCCAGTAGCCACGGTATGCGTTGGAAGCGAGCGTACGAGGGAAGGGGCTCGCCATTTGGCGCTCACCATCCATGGTTCGCGTCCTGCGGAGGCCCCCGGCTCCCCAAAGCTGCAGTCCATGCAGCTTTGTCGCGTCACGTCGTCCTGACGCGGCTCTCCAGGCCGGCGCACTGCTGCATCGTCGTCGTGACGATGCGCGCCGCAGTTGCGCTTTCGAGCCCCTTCACTCCACCCTATAAAACGAGTAAAGGCGACCTGGAAAGGTCGCCTTTTCCTATTAATTTTTGTGGTGGAGATGAAGGGGCTCGAACCCTCGACCTCAGCGATGCGAACGCTGCGCTCTCCCAACTGAGCTACATCCCCGTTGGCGACGATGACCCCGTTTGGCCACCCACGCGGCGCGAACTGTAACAGATGGAATTGGACCAGGCAATTGCCTTGTGTCCCGAACGAAACTTCGCGTTTCAAACCACCCATGCCAATGGGTCAAGGCCTTGACGGATTGCTGGAAAGCACTGTCAAAGTTCTGACACGAACAGCCCCTTTAATTACATAACCCATTGAATTCGTTGGATCCGGCGCCTTGGCACAGCGATTGCTCTAAAGGGGGAGCGAGTGGTCAGCGGGTAGAAAAGAACGAGAGGGAGACCATGGTGAAGAAGGCAACACACACAACTTCCGAGGAAACGACGATGGCGACGTCACCAAGCATTGAGCGCCAAGTCTCGGAGCAACGGCTGTTGATTAACCGCCTCATGCGGGAAAAACAGTCGCTCCAGACAGAACTCGGCCGCTTGAGTCATTTTCGCTCGCTGGCCTATCGCGATTCGCTGACAGGTCTGTACAATCGCCGGTACTTGGACGAGCGTCTCAGTGAAGAGTGCGCACGTGTGCGACGAAATCCCGACTATCGATTCGCAATCCTCCTCTTTGACGTCAACGACTTCAAAGAAGTGAACGATACGCAGGGACACCTCGAAGGTGACAATATCCTAGTTCGTGTCGCCAAGATGCTTCGTAGTAACATCCGTGAAGCGGATGTCTGCGCGCGACTTGGTGGAGACGAATTTGTCATCTTGCTGCACGAAGCCGACAGCCGTCGGTGCAAGCGTGTGATGCAACGTCTTCGCCTCTCCTTGTCCTCTCTACAGCGCGACCACCAGGTGCAGCTTAGCATGGGTATGGCTGCTTCGGATTCCGGCTCAACTGCCGAACCATCCATCTTGTTAAGATTGGCGGATCGGGCCATGTACCGACAAAAGAAAGCGATGAAAGACCGACGACAAAGTCGGGACGTGGCTTCCGAACGCCCAACTGTTTCCATGCCCTCTTCCCCTCGTAAAGGCAGTTTTCTAGCCTTGGCGACATCAACCCATCGGCGACGCACTGCCCGCGTCACCATGCGGCCTATTCATTCCTAAGCACGCCATGCTTGAAGGGGGGCTTTCGGGCCCCCCTTCCTCCTTCCATTGCGGCCGTCCTCGCTCTCTCGTATGATAACGGCGGAGGGTTTGGTTTGAGAACACTTGGATCACCGATCATCGCAACGCTTGTCCTGACGCTACTGCTTATCGCTTGTGGCTCGGAGACGAACGACGGCGTCGCGTTGGACAGTTCATCAACGGACTCGGCGAGTGCGGATACGGGCGAACCGCTCCCCGTCTGCACGGGGCTCGGGTTTGATCCCAGCGCTGCCGTTTTTAACGATGAATGCACCGAGTTCACCCAGTGCACATTTCTGGATCCACCCAAAGGCCAGGCGAGTGGCTGCTACTGCGCGGTATGCGGTCCCAAAGGGAACTCGATCGTGTGTATTCAGGCTCAGTGTTTGACACCAGGAACATGACCAAAGATCTAACCCATACCGATGCCTCTGGGGCGGTTCGTATGGTCGATGTGGGCGACAAACCGTCCACCGACCGTCGGGCACGGGCGGAGGCCTCCGTGGTCATGTCGGCCAGCACACTCGAGTTGATCCGTACCAACGCGCTCAAGAAAGGAGACGTGCTCAGCACAGCACGACTCGCAGGGATCCAAGCAGCCAAACAAACGGGAAACCTCATTCCACTCTGTCACCCGCTCATGCTCGCGCACATCGATGTTCTCTGTGCGCTGGATGACACGCTTCCTGGGGTGCGTATTTCCACCGAGGTCCGCTGCCAAGGTCGCACGGGCGTGGAGATGGAGGCGTTGACGGCGGCCTCCGTAGCCGCACTGACTGTGATCGACATGGCCAAGGCTGTGGATCGCTCCATGATGATCCAATCGGTGCAGCTCATCGAAAAAAGTGGGGGACAAAAGGGAGACTGGAAACGCCCTGCCCTACCCGAGTAAGTCCACTCGTCGAACCAGCGCTCAGCTCGGTGTCAGTTAGGGCGTGATCGTGTTGACGTGTACGCATCCACCCAAGATGGACGCACGACTTCGAAACACCCCAATGGCCTTGGCTCCTGGACTGAGCGCGAACAAATCCATGCACTGATTGTCGTTGATATCGAACACGGAAAAGCTCGACGT
>Ga0114996_10001137_pt1 | contig 36112 bp, 34 predicted proteins | sample ArcticOcean_MG_C_4_FD_87039 | JGI IMG/M metagenome (GOLD analysis project Ga0114996, IMG submission 87039) | Marine microbial communities from western Arctic Ocean - ArcticOcean_MG_CB4_134 | ecosystem: Environmental > Aquatic > Marine > Oceanic | place: Arctic Ocean: Canada Basin | collected... | reverse complement strand
GACCGCACAGCTCGCTGGGATACATGCCACCGGCACCAGAGGCGCTCGTGCCATCTGTACATATGCCGATACTTGCCGGACTAACATAACGAGTGGTACAACCAATGGGGGCAGGTCAAGGCCATGAGACCGATAAGTAGATACAGATCGTGGGTCGAGAGGAACATCAGCACGGCCACGAAGGCTACGTTCGCGAGTGAGAGGACCGCGACGAGCACGGATATCAACACGAGTCGACTTCGGATCGAGCGTGCCCATGAAGGCAAGCCGAACGATGAGATCGCTATGCCCAACCCCACTGTTATGCCGCCTGACACGAGCAAAAAGAGAGTTAGCACCACCAGGTCGTCCGTCGGCGGATTGAGCAATGCCACGGTGATGCCCAGTACGACCGCCAACAATACGAGCAGCGTCGCTATGGCTTGAACGGTTTGTCGTCCTACGGTTGCCATGACCTATGCCTCGAACTTGTAGCCGACGCCCCAGACTGTCTTTATGTAACGCGGTTTCAGGGGGTCCGCTTCCAGCTTCGCTCTCAGGCGTCGTATATGAACGGTTACTGTCGAGTAGTCCGCCGCATATGTGTAGTCCCAGACCTGGTCCATAAGCTGTGTGCGGGTAAATACTCGATTCGGATGGGCCGCAAGGAAAAATACCAGGTCGAATTCCTTGGCGGTGAGAGTGATCTGGCGAGGACCGTCGGTTACTTCGCGAGTGTCGGGGTCAATCGTTAGCGAACCGTGCTTCAGTGCCGAACCGGTGCTCGAACCTGGCCCCGCTTGGGCTCGCCGCAGCACAGACTTGACACGCGCGACTAACTCCCGGGGACTGAAGGGTTTGACCATATAATCGTCAGCGCCCATCTCAAGCCCAACTATCCGGTCCGTCTCCTCGCCGCGCGCCGTCAGCATAATGATCGGCAAGTTGGTGTCCTTGCGGAGAATGCGGCAGACCTCGAGGCCGTCGAGGATCGGCAGCATGAGGTCGAGGACAACGAGGTCCGGCTTGAACTCCTGAGCGGACTTGAGCGCTTACGCGCCGTCGCCAGCGATCGCAACGTCGTAGCCTTCGAGCTTCAAGTAGCGCTCGACGACCTCTGTAACGACCCGTTCGTCATCCACGACCAGAATTCGCGTCGCCATCGTATTGAGGGACAGGTCCTTCGCGGTGCCTGGGATGGGTACCAGTATACGCGAGTCGGCGCTTGGCGGAGCGGTTTGTGATGCGTTCATATAAGTCTCAAAATCGACGTTTGAACGCAATGTTACGGTGCAAACGTTGCCGCCGGATTACGAATCTTACAGAACTGTGAACGGCGCCGGGCGGTTAACGCAGACCGCGTATCAGAACGACTCCGACCATTAGGGCTGCGATTCCTGCGACACGAACGAAGTCCACGCGGATGACGTTGCCTCCGAATGCGCCGATATGGTCAAAGAGCACGGCGGCAGTTAGCTGTCCGGCAATCACCGCCGAGATGAAGAGTCCGACGCCTAGCCGCGGTGCGAGGAAGCCTGCCCCGAAAATGAACGGTATTGGCATCAGGCCCGTCAGTGCGAAATAGGGGTCGAGGTCTCTTGCAGAGAAGACCAGCAAGACCGCCGCTGAGACCGCAACCACGATTGCGACTGCGGGACGATCAAACGGCGACGGTAGGCCGATGGATGAGGTGGCCGAGCGATAGGCGACCAGGGCAGCTAGTCCAATCACCGTGGCGAGGACGGAGATCCACACGCCAGCGGCCGGACTCCGCGCTGCCCCAATCGCGCCGAGCATCGACGCCTGCATAGCGATTCCCCCTCCGCTGACGGCTGCAACCAAGATGAGTAGTGCCTGTGTCATTACTGATATATCTTCCGTTGATCGTCGACCAGTTTCATTTTGCGCGAGCCGAAAAAGTGCGATTCGTCCACGTACTCGAACTGCAGGACCGCGTATTTGCTGGCGACCAGGAAGTCGATCTCCAATTGCTCCGCCAGCAGTGAGGTGTGCACCCGTTTCTCAAACTCGCGCATCTCCTTGGGCAAGACGAGTGTGAGCGTTTCTCGGTCGTCGTTGCGTAGAAGGATCTGCAGGTACCCGATCTCGTCGAAAGGCTTGTACACCGCACGCAGAATGGAGTCGTAGTGAAACTTCGAGCCAAGAATCGAGAAAACGTCGCCTGCTCGACCGAGGACATCGACACGGGGATAGGGCAGATCGCAAGGACATTCGCCCTGCTTGATCGTTACTTCGTCTCCGAGGGCGTATCGCACGAGCGGCAGAGTCTTCTGTTCGAGACTCGTCACAACAAGCTGACCATTGGATTCGTCGTGGTCGGACGCACGTAACTCGAAAAAATTTCGATCCGTGAACAGGTGAATACCGTCGTGTGCACTGCATTCGATCCCCAGCGACGAAGTCTCCGCTGCACCATAGTAGCTGAAGACCTCAATGCCCCAGTCGCTTTCCAGGAGCGTCCTTAGCCGCTGCGGGACTTGTTCGCCGATGAATACGATCTTACTCAGGCTTCTGTGACCAACCGTCTCATAGTGCTGACGCAGTGGTTCCACGCAGCGCTCGAACATCGAAGGCACGACGAAAATAACGGTCGGGTCGAGACGTGGGAGCGCCTCGAGTTCACGGTCGTAATCACGGCCAACGGAGTACACGTAAGATTCCCCAACTCCCAACAGGTCGAGTGCGCGGGTGAAGGAGACCACCAGGTACACCGGGTCCGTATCGAGACAGGCAACGCGGTCTATCGTCGTGATGCCTGCCACACGGAACAGATCGGCCATGAATTCATGGTCGCGGAGGTCGTCTTCGTACGATATGAAACGCTTCTTCCGAGCGCCCGTTGTACCCGACGAAGTCTCAATGTCGACGATGTTGTCCAGGACGGTGAGGCTCTCCATTGTGATGTCGGTGAGCGCGTCGCTGTCGATGATAGGCAGTCGATTGAGGACTAACAAAGGGTCGTCTTCAACGATCGTGGCCTCCGACACGCCGACGCTGTCGAAACTGTCACGATATGATCCAAACGTTGAGTAGGTGTAGAGCAGCGCTGTTTTGAGGTCGTCTCTGACGGTCGAGTCGGGCTGCCTGAGCACGAGTTCGTCGCTAGCCGCAACCGTCATCGTTCGATGTTCGGCGCGAATGAGGTCGGCAGGCTGGCGTCGAGTTCCCCTTCCGACGTTGCCCGGTCGATTGCCACGTCCCCGAACGGCCGGCGCACGGCTGTCGGCGACATGCCCTCTTTTAGCGCGGCCATGACACCGACGGCTTCCCAGTAGTTATCGACGATCTGCAATTGGTCCTCGGCCCAGGGGAGCATCGTCAGATCGTTCTTCATCAAGTTCCGATTCTCACGGACTGCGATCACGGGTATGCCCTGTTCAAGGGCCGCGAGCGTCGGCAGTCCGACACATCCATCGGGGATGACGAGACAGGAAACGTCTCGTGCGGTGAGCACGCTTGGGCTGGCCATCTCGGCGGAGTCTGTCACGACTCTCGGCGCTCTCTGAAGTCCTTTGAGGACGCACTGTAAGAAAGTAAGGGATATTACTTCGGCGGCCATGCGCGGGTCTACAACACCTGGATCGAGCTTGGCGATTTCATCTGACTCCATCATCGGAGCGTGCGCTGAGGGAACGTTATATATTGTCGATACAGCATGGGTCAGCATCGCTTCCGCGCCGCCCCAGGGGTTTACCATTTGGCCTCTGCTCGCAAAGTAGTCCGAATGAGAAACATCCACGTCAACTATCGTGGACAGAGCAACAGCGTCGTACTCTCCACCGTGGCTGTCCAGCGCATCGAACAGGCGCTCCAGTCCGTCAATTGTGCCAGCGGCTCTGCCGGATTCGGTATACTCGCCTTTCACTGATAACGGCGGATCGAGGATGACCACACGTGGACACCTGAGCCCATACGTTGCTCGTGCGGCATTGACGGCGTTGACTGTCGCCCTCGCAAATCGCTCGTTCGGGTGCGCGTCGATAACGACCAGTACCCGGTTCGCCCTCACCTTTTCCAGGCCGATGGTCCCCATGAGGAAGCGGCTTAGCAAGCTGCCTTCGACGTAAAGACCGTTATCGGGAAGTTCGTTGAGATCGGAGGCGTTAACGACGTTTGGATGGGTGATGAGATTGCCGCAAACCGATGCCAACAGCCGCGCGACCGGCGTCGCGTCCCCGGCGTGTCCGCCAATCTCCGCGCCGATACCGGTGGGCACGACAAGGACGGCATTGAACTCGCTGGTGTTCTCAGCGGATCGACGAGTCATGTCGAAAATCGAAGGGCTGCTCGACGTCACTCCTTCGAGGAGACCGACCTCACAGCGATATGATTCGTTCGATGACTCGGACATCGCAAACCGGACGGGTATCTGATCGGTGGGGATCTGATGGTCAATGGCCTGCTCAAGCTCGCTGAGAAGCCTGGCATGTCCATTTGTTGCTGGGACCGTAACTTCGCGCTCGAAGAGTCTCAAGATGTCACGTCCTGAGTCCAGGGCATCTCGACAAAAGTCCCACCCGCCTGCAACTCATAGAGGGAGGGCAGGGGAATGCCGTTGAAGGTGTGCGCCTTGACGACAGTATATGCCCCAGCGTTCTTAAAGACGATGTGGGAACCGATGTCCAGCGGCTCGTCGAACCGGTACTCCCCGAACACGTCGCCCGCCAGACACGATAGCCCCGCCAGAATGTATTCGGACCGGCCGGTCTCGCTGTCACCTACCACGTCCGGCTTAAACTGGTACTCAAAGACCTCAGGCATATGATTGACGGTCGTATCCAGAACGGCGATAGTCTTGCCGTCGCTGTCGAAAAGGTCTAAGACGGAGGCGATGATGTACCCACTCTCTCGAACGAAAGTCGCGCCGGGCTCGATAATAACTTCCAGGCCGAACTTCTGCTGGAGAATCTTTACGGCCTCGTGGAGGGAAGCAAAGTCCATACCATCTTCGAACAGATAACCCCCGCCCAGATTGATCCACTCGATTTGGTCAAGGATAGGGCCGAGGCGCGATTCCAGGACATCCACGGTATCCAATAGATGCTGAAAATCGGTCGAATCGCAGTTGGAGTGGACGTGCAGACCTTCGATCAGCGGAAAGATTTCGTTGGCTGAATCGGCTAGATCGTCGAGTGGAACGCCGAGTTTCGAGTGCGGTCTGCATGGATCGTAGCGCCGGTCGTCGAGGAAAGAGCGTCCTGGATTAACCCGGAGCCCAACGTGAGCACGACCCCGAAACTTGGGCTCCCACCTCCTCAGTTGACCGAGCGAGTTTACCGTGACGTAGTCGCACAAATTCGCCAACTCGTCTGCGTCGGCTAATGGAATGGCGACTGAGTACAAGTGTATGGTCCCTGAATCGCCGAGGGCCTCTTTCACAGCCCGCGCTTCGCTCAACGAACTGACTCCGAACCCGTCCACAAACGGGCGGAGGGTTCCGAGGACGCCTGGCAGGTTATTTGCTTTGACAGAATAGAGGAGCTTGCTGCCAGAGATCGACGCAACGTCGCGGATTCTCGATGCGGTGCGACGCAGTTCGTCGGCGTGATAAATGAACGCTGGTGTTGTCGGGACGGCCATCAGCTTATCGGCCAACATGGGCTTCAGAACAGGTGCTTCGAGCATAGCGCGAAGGTAGCAGGGAACGGGTACAACGTCAACTGCACGGTATACAGTCTAGTCCACTTTGACCTAGCCGGATTGGTGTATTTGGTATGGCAGAATGGAGCATCTAACGTCCGAATACTAGCAAAAGTGATGGCGGGAATAGCATGGACAGCACGGTGAACACCTGCGAAAATAGGGCGGAATCTCTTCTAAAGGTAACGGACTGGGTATGAAAAATGCGACGACCAAGTTGCTCGTAGTCGAAGACGAGCCGCTGTTCAGTGAGCTTCTCCTTCACACGCTCGAATCGCAGGAAGAGCTTGAGGTTGTCGGCACTGCCCGTGACGGAGAGACCGGCGTTCAGATGGCACGACAGCACAAGCCCGACGCGGTGGTGATGGACATTGAGCTTGCTGGCGAGATGGACGTAATTGAGGCGGCGTTAGTGATCAAGGAGGAGATGCCGGACGTCGGTATCGTCATCCTCTCGTCCCATCGGGATCGTCGCTACCTTACCAGCTTGCCGCTCGAACGTAGTTCGGTATGGGCGTACCTACTGAAGCAATCGGTCCCGGATATCACTTCAGTCGTTCGCGCTATCCAGGGTAGCATTATGGGCATGGTAGTCCTCAACCCTGCGGTCATGGGCAACCTGAGGCCCCGCCAGGGTTCCGCAATAGCCCGACTCACCCCAAGACAACAGCAGGTACTCGAACTCATCGCCCAGGGTTATAACAACAACGCCATCGCCGGGAAGCTCACGCTGACCCCCAAGTCCGTTGAGACCTACATCCACGCCATCTACCAGGAACTGCACCTCTCCAACGAACCCGACACGCATGCTCGTGTTCAGGCCACGCTTCACTTCCTCGAAAATTCTGAGGGCAATCGCTAAGGTTCCCCAGTCCGTTGTGGGGAAAACTCGGTTCCTAAATTGCAGTACTGTCCCGATGGCCACATGTCCTGATTTCAAGCACACTGGTTAACATCACCAGGAGCGTGCTGCCTAATGCGACAGGTCATTGTTGTAGACGACGACGCTGGTTTCCGAGCTCTGCTTCGGGAAATGTTTGACTCCACAGCGGAGTTCAATGTCGTGGGGGCTGCAGAGTCAGGCAGCCAAGCGTTGGACTTGATCGACAATTTGCGCCCAGATCTGCTTGTCTCGGATATCGAGATGCCCGAAATGGATGGGTTAGAGTTGGTGCGACGCACCACGAAGCGATACCCGAATACACAGTCCATCCTGGTCAGCGCAAACGACGAGTCGACCTGCCTCGATCACGCTCGGGCCGAAGGTGCAATAGCCTTTATTCCGAAATCTAGGCTATCGATCAGCTCTGTTGAACAGGCTCTCGCAGCGGCATCATAGCCCGCACCTGCGTACCTGAATTCACCCTACTCTTGATGGTGCAGTCACCACCAACGACCTCGGCGTAATCGTGCATTGTGCCGACACCCATTCCTGCCGATATCTCATCCACATCGAATCCTTTACCCTCGTCGCTGACAGTCAGGCTGAACCACCCGTCTGTAACCTCTTCAAGATTGATCGTGACGGCTATCGCACCAGAATGCTTGACGACGTTGGTAAGCGAGGCCTCTGCGATGCGATACGTTGAAAGGCGAACCTGCTCAGATACGTAATGGCTGTCCGCCCGCTCCTTCTGGGCCAACGACGAGTCGATCTGCATATCGATGTCGAGAATCGTGTCGAACTGGTCGTTCAGCGATTGGAGAGCGGGTATCAGACCTCTGCGCAGTATAGCGGGATAAAGCTGCTGGCTGATAAGTCGCACGTCGTTCTCGGTAATGTCTTCTAGCTGCCGGTGCAGCCCCTTCAACTCGGCCTTGATCTCGCCCTTAGTCGACTTTTCGATGATGCTGCGGAGGCGGTGCGATACGAGAATAAGTTTGTTCTGCACCGAGCCGTGAAGGTGGCTGGAGATATCCCGCCTCAGTGACTCGGCGACAGCAACGAGCCTCTGTCTTGACCGCTGAAGCTCCTCGGAACGAGCGGCTGTGGCTGCCTCCATGACGCGGGCTCGCTGCACCTCGAGGTGTTCGGTGATGTCCCGCAGCACGACGACGGCTCCCTCTAATACGCCGCGCTCGTCTCGAATCGGCGTACTCACATACTCGACTGGAAATCCGGTGCCATCTTTGCGCCAGAAAACCTCGTTGTCGGCCTGGTACTGAACTCCCTCTTCGATGGCCTTTTGCAGTGGGGACTCTTCTCTGGGGAGAGGGGAGGTGTCGGACCTGGAGTGGTGGAAGGTCTCGTGCTGGGACTTCCCGATCAGTTCGTCGGCGTTCCAGCCAGTTATGGCAACGGCCGCGCGATTGACGAAAGTGATATTGCCGTCCAGATCGAGCCCGTAGATGGCCTCGCCTGCCGAGTTCAAGATGAGTTCGTTCTGCCGCCGAAGCCGCTCGACCTCCTCCGCTGCGCGCTTGCTGTCGCTGATGTCCACGAGTGCGTTCAGCAAGGCCGGTTCGCCGTCGAAGGTGGTCGGCTGTGCGGAGACGCTTACCCAGAATTCTTTGCCTTGTGCATTTGTGCCCTGCACCTCATGGCTCTGGAAATATCCATTTTTGTCCAGATCGAGGATCACTGACTGTCGGCTCGACATATCCTCGAGAAAGTCTGTTGCTCGTTTGCCGATGAGCGTGTCAGTGGGAGCGCCGATCAGATCGCCAAAATGCGTATTGGCGTAGACTATCTGGCCGGTCGTCGATTTCACGACGAAAAATGGTATCGGCGTGGCTTCGACTAGAGCACGATACCTAGCATCGCTCTCTGATGATGTTATTGCCGATTCTCGCATTACATTAGTGTCGTATGGATGAAGTAAGTGAACCACGCTTACGGACTCGCCCAGTCTACCGTACTGCAGCCCTTGCTGGTCGTCTAGTCGTCTACGGGTCAATGCCAAAGCTGATTTGGACTGACAAGCGACTAACAAAACAAGGGGCACTCGGTTACGAGTGCCCCTTGTTTTGTGTAGAAAACGGAGAATCTAGGTCCCGCAGTTATTACTGCCGCCGCCGGAGCCCCCATCGGGGATACACTTGCGGTTGACGAGGCTGGTCTTGCCGGCTGCTATGGCGGCCCTGACCTTATCGGCAACCGACGCAGGCACCCACTGAGTCCACAGCGCCTCCTGCTCTTTCAGGAATTTGATCGCTGGCACGGTCGGCTTAATAGCAATCCTGCCGCCTTCTCGTATCGTGGCCGACAGCTTGTCGATCAACTCGTCTGTCGGTTTTGCCTTCGCCAGGAACTCCGTCACCTCGGGCTCTCGCTCGCTGAGGCCGGAGTGGACGACGAGCCGCTGGTCGCCATTGCCATCACGGAGAGAGCCCAAGTCCGCGATCCCCTTGCCCTCGATGTGAGTCGTGTACCAATCTCCATCTGCATTCTTGTCGAAAGCCAGCAGAATATCGAGCTCGCCGCTCTGGAAAGCGTCTTGGTACGAATCGCCCTCAATCGGCACCAACTCGACAGTGAAGTCGTATCCGTACACAAGAATATACCCTAAAAGGGCGTTCGCAAATTTCAGTGGTTTGTCCTCCCACTCAGCGAACTTGACGGCGCCGACTGACGGCTCGAACAGTGAAGCTAGATGCTCTACTTCTCGGGCTTGGACCGTCCCGACGGCGGCAACTGGCTCGAGCGTCGACAGTGGCGTGGGGGTGCCGGGCACCGGCGTGGGAGCCGTCCCGGATGTATCTGAACTGGATGGGGCGGTGGTTGGCATTACGGTCGGCGTGATCGACCGGGCCGCTGCTCGTTCTCCTACGTCGAATGGATCGTTCTGACTGTTGCAGGCCGACACGACAATAAGCGCAATTGTCGCGATCGCCACGAACGATAATCTCCTGTGGTCGATGATCCTTAACGCCCTCATGTCTCCTCCCTCCATGTTGCCGAAAGGATTCTCGGGCGAGATACACTGCATCCCTCCGAGAATTTTGCCCCGTTTACCCGATCAACGGATAGCGCCATTTGGCGAATGTTACCACTCAGCCTTGGTAACGTCTAATCTGATGACCACCCTAAAATCGGTGTTGTCCTGTACTACGAGTCCTTGGGTCAGATGGATCGTCGTCTACTGTTGGCACCCGGCTCGAAGTTGACCGAGGGTTTTCTGGTTTAGGTCCGCCGAAGGTTGAAGGCATAGCCGCTTCAACATTTCAGAAGCGATTCGTTCGGCGGCGATTTCGTTGCCCCGGCCTGTGATGTGGACGTAGTCGATATACACAGGTTCTGAGGTGTCGGCGAAGAGCCCGTGGAGGTTGACAACCGATTTTGCCACTGGCGAGTCGATCAACATCGCGTCGAGGGCCGAGGCCATCTCCGCTCGTACCCTCATAACAGTTTTCAGGCTGGCGAACTCCGCTTCTGTCGTGAGCAGCATTTCCTCAGAGGGGTCGAGCGGCTTGCTATCGGACCAGAGACCGGGCTGAAAGAACATTAAGCTGGCGAAATCGTATTTTCGTGCCAGGCTCTCGACCACACGAGCGTTCGCGAGCCACAGATCGATTCCTCGCTCCGCCAGCCAATCGTAATCCGGCTCGGCGTCGTTGTCGTCGGACGCGTAGACGATGATACCGTCGCGCTCGAATGGGTCGTCTTCGAGGCGGTTGAGGACGATTCTCGATGCTCGATAGAGCCCTGTGGAGCGCATAAGTGAGCCGATTCCGCCATCATCGTTGATGGCCTCGAACCGCTCACGCACCGTGTCGTACGAAACATGAGCGCCAGGGAACTCAGGCCATAGCGACACGGCTGCCGCATCGTTCACACCATCGTAGAACAGCACGACGTCGGGCCTGCGACCGGCCTGCAGCTCGCGCATGAGGTAAATAACTTCCTGAGTGGAGACGAACCCCCGTTCGCCCAGGTTCCTAACATTGGCATCGATACCGAACCTGTCGTTCAGCAGTTTCGCTAGGTGGCTGGGTATGGTCTCATCGTCGGGCGCGCCGACACCCCACACGGTCGAACCGCCGAACATCCACACCTGGAGAGCACTGGCCTGCGACGAATTGCCAACGGTGCGGCGCAGGCTGTTTACGTCGATGGTTGTGTACTCGCCTCGGTACGCCCTCCGCCTCCACATGGTGTAGGGCTGGTAGACCGCGCGGTCGCTCTTGCGTACCTCTTCGAGCAATGTTCGAGGGTCGTAGTCTACGCTGTCATATGCAGGCAGAGCGGCTCGGAGATCGTCGTCCACGAGGGTGACATTCCGGGGAGTCTCGAAATACCGTTCGTCGAACGAGGCAGCTGCGCGGCCAAGTAAATCTGCGGCCACGATTGCGATAGCGCTCAGTCCGATGACAGCGAGCACGGTCTTCAGCTTCTGAGTCATGGCTCATACCGCGATGTTCTACTGGACGGTGATCGTACTCTTCATGCCCAGAGTTTGATGTGGGATGCAGATCAACTCGTAAGTTCCGGCTTTGTCGAACTTGAACGTCAAGCTCTCAGTCGCGTTAGCGTCGACCCCGACGTCGATACCCAAATCGCTGACGGTAAATGTATGGAACTCTCCTTCAGACGTTAGCACAAATGTCACTTCATCGCCCGTAGAGAATGTGAAATCTGCTGGATTGTAGCGGTATTTCCCGCTCTTGCCTGGGTCTTCCAGCTTGACGTCCACGCGAGTTCCGACAATCTCTATCTGCGATGCTGCTGGCGGAGGTGCAGGTGCCGCAGCAGGTGGCGGTGGGGGCGTGTCCGACGATGCACTGTCATCCGAACCGCCGCAAGCCACGAGTATTGTCAGAAATATTCCGATACCGAAGATTGAAAGCAGTTGTTTGGACACGGATCCTCCCCAGGAATGAGTCGACGACAAAACTTTGTGAATCATAGCACAATCGCCGTAACAGGGAGCCATGATGTTGTAGATCGATGGTTTCTCCCTGTGGCCTTGCGGTCGAGTCATCCTTGACTATCAGGCATGGATAGGCACTTAGCTGAATCTATTATAGACTGGTCGCGGACATATCAACTGAGGGCCTTATAACCCGCGTGGCATCGAAATCACAGCCCGATAAAAAGACAGTTCTCGTCGTCGAGGACGAAGAGAACCTCGTCGTGCCGCTCCGTTACAACTTGGAGCGAGAGGGCTACCATGTTCTCGCGGCGTCCGATGGAGGCGAAGGCCTCGAGGTAGCGAGGACGGAATCCGTCAACCTTGTAATTCTCGATATCATGCTGCCGACGATGAACGGAATCGAGGTCTGTCGCATCCTCCGAAACGAAAGCGACGTTCCCATATTGATGCTAACGGCAAAGGGCGAGGAAATGGACAAAGTGATCGGCCTCGAGATCGGTGCCGACGACTACGTTACGAAGCCGTTCAGCATGAGAGAGTTGCTCGCTCGGGTCAAGGCAATGCTCCGTCGGGGCGAGTTGCGTCTTGCTGCACTAGACGGCAGATCCAATGGGAGAGTGCTAGCGTCAGGGGACCTGCGAATCGAAGTGGATAGTCGAAAGGTCTTGCGCAACGGCAAGCTCTTACCCATGAAGCCGAGGGAGTTCGACCTGCTGGCGCTATTCGCACAACACCCTGCCAAGGCGTTTACTCGCGACGACATTCTCGATAGGATTTGGGGAACCAAGGACAACATCGATCAGCGAACCGTCGACGTACATGTTCGGTGGATTCGACAAAAAATTGAGGAAGGCGCAGGTGCCCCCCGCAGGATTATCACCGTTCGAGGGCACGGGTACAGATTTGAAGGATGATTAGTCCAAAAAGATTGTTATGGCGGATCGCCGTCGCATACGTAGTCTTGCTATTCTTGTCGATGGGAATAGTGAGTGTGTATCTCGTCGACTTCGTTCGAGACGGCTACTATCAGTCACTTGAAAATCGTTTGGAAAACGAAGCTAACCTCCTCGCTGGAATCGCTCTCCGTCCTCTATTGGACCGCGGCGACCCTGCCGAGTTGGCCCGGACGATTACTAACCTCGGTAACTCGTCGGAATCCTGGATGCAGGTCATTGCTCTCGATGGTACTGTCCTGGCGGACAACCAGAATGATCCGACATCCCAGCCCAATGTCGCTAACGCCAGGGAGATCGCGGCTGCCGTAGCTGAGGGTGTCGGACGAGACCGCCGTCACTCTCCTGAGCTTGGAGAAAGTCTCGCCTTCGTTGCGGTACCGATGTTACGAGGCCAGGACGTGGTCGCCATCGCGCGAACCGCATTTCCCACTGCCAGCGTGAGAAGCAGCGTCAATCGGATCATGGCGACGCTCACACTTTCTGGAATCATCGCCGCCGCCTTGTCGATTGAGGTGGCGTATCTTGTGGCACATCGAACCACCCGATCCGTTCGTGCGGTAACGGAAGGCGTCCGCCGGATCGCAGAGGGTGAATTGTACTACCAGGTCGATACCGATATCAGCGACGAGACGCACCAACTCGCTGTCGGGTTCAATCAGATGGGTACGTCTCTCAGGAATATGGTGCGCGACCTGTCGAGCGAGCGGAACAAGCTTTCGGCGATTCTCGACACGATGGCCGACGGCGTGATCGTCGTCGACTCGAACGACGACGCCATGCTGATCAATCCGGCTGCCGCGACGCTGTTCGGAGTCGGACCAGTTACTGACGAAACTAGCTTCGCTTCTGTTACTCACGACCACGAACTTCAGCAACTGATTACAGCGAGTCGCTCCACGCGGGAGCGGCGGTTTGCGGAGATCATTTTGACTTCTGGCCGACGGGTGATCAGCGCGGTGGCAACTCCGCTGGACGACGAGAACGAAGGGACTGTCCTCGTTACTCTCCACGACCTCACTGAGTTGCGCCAGGTTGAGACTTCCCGGCGGGAGTTCGTAAGCAACGTCTCTCACGAGTTGCGCACGCCGCTTTCGTCGATCAAAGCGATGGCTGAGACGCTCGAAGACGGCGGTCTCGACGACACCAACATCAACGCCGACTACGTTCATCGGATTCGCGTCGAGTCCGACAGGATGACGACCTTGGTCAACGACCTGCTGGAACTCACCAAGCTCCAGAGCGGGCTTGACGACATGGACCTCCAGCCGATGGACATAGCGGCGGTCATTCGCGAGGAGGGCAGCCGCTACGTCGGTATCGCGGAAGGAAGTGGCATCGAGACTCAAGTGTCATTGCCGGAGCAGTTGCCAAAGGTGGCTGCCCACGAGGACCGTTTACGACAAGTCGTCCGTAACCTCCTCGACAACGCCCTGAAATTCACACCCGCGGACGGGAAGATCAGCATCTCGGCGGTGGCGAACCAGAATGTTGTAGAAGTGCGAGTGTCCGACAGTGGAGTCGGTATCCCGACGGAGTCGCTGCCGCACATATTCGAGCGCTTTTACAAAGTCGAGCGTTCAAGGCGTGAGGAAGGCAGCGGCCTGGGACTCGCCATCGTGAAAAACATTGTGGAGGCGCACGGGGGCGAAGTGGGTGTCGAGAGCAAGGAAGGCGAAGGCAGCGCGTTCTCCTTCACTCTGCCAATCGCCGAAAGTTCGAAAAGCTAAGTCTGGAGTCTCGGATAGCAGGGTGCAATGCCAGAAGCTCCTGAACTTGAGGTCGTCAAAGACTTTCTTGTCGAGCGCGCGGTCGGAACCACGGTCGTTTCCGCCAAGGTGCTCAAGGCAACCGTTCTTCGTCCGCTCGCGGGTGACTTCTCCATAGACATTGTTGATCGTATGCTCGAAGGCGTCCGACGGTCCGGTAAATTTCTGGTCATCACATTAGCCGGCGACCGCCTCCTCGTTGTCAATCCAATGCTCACCGGCGGGTTCCAGTGGTCTGTACCCTCCGACCGAGTTTTCAAACGGACATGCTTTACTCTGTCGTTGTCGAATGGCCACGAGTTGCGTTACATAGATGACAAGCAGATGGGACGCGTCTACTACGTGTCGCCGGAGCAGCTCGATGAGATTCCGCAGTTTACGGACTTGGACCCCGACGTGCTCAATAGTGAGATGACACTTGTCGAGTTCAAGGAGCGTCTTCGTCCTTTTCATGGAGAGATCAAAGGAATCATTACGCGGGGCAGGGTAGTATCCGGCATCGGCAACGCTTACGTCGACGAGATTCTTTGGGACGCCCAGATATACCCCTTTCGCAAGAAAAAAGAATTGAAGGACGACGACCTGCAGCGACTCCTCGATTCGTCGAAGAAAGTGATTATCGAGGCGACCGAGGAGGTACGAAAGGTGATGGGCGAAGAGATTCACCGTAAGCACCGGGACTTCCTCAAAGTGCATAACCGGGGCGGAGAGCCGTGCCCTCGCTGCGGCAACGCCATCAGTCAACTCACCGCTAACCAGCGGATAACCAGCTACTGCCGCAAGTGCCAGCCAGGGATGCTTTTGCGGATGTGATTCGCGGTCACCAGTTGTTCGATGTGGTGACTAATGGGTGTTCTCAAACCGGAAGGGACGATCGTGCGTACTTTTCGGTAGGGCCCTAAGCGCAGGTCGCGGTCACAATCCGTTCGTGCTGAGCAACCTTAAGTCCGGCGACTGAACCGAATCGAGGGAAGTATCTGATGTGCAAGGCCCATGTCCTCTCCCCCTCGACGGGGGAGAGCTAGAGTGAGGATGAAGGCGCTGACCCGCAATTCAAGGTAGTTTGTAGCAGTTACTTGATAGCCTGTCGAAGGACGAAGCCTGCAACTCAAGATACTCGTAACCAAAGACGATGAAACACCCTTGGGCAAACATACTCCTTCTCGCGTTCATCGCTGCCGAGCTAATCAGTGGCTTTTTTGGTTTGGTCTCCGGTTCGCCCGACCGAGCTATCTACATTGTCTCTCACCGCATCGCCGGATACGGTCTCCTCATCGTTCTCATCTGGAAGGTCGCCATCGTCCTCTTCGCGCTCCGCACCCGGCGGCCACATGCCGGAACACGCACAGCCTCGCTGATATTACTGGCTCTATTGTTCGTCACATTGGGCCTCGGTTTCGGGTGGTCAATCGTCGGGCAGTACTATTATCGCGCCCCAATAGGCCTCAATTGGAGCGGAGTTAGCTGGCACATCTACATCGGCGCACTACTGCTCCCCATCGTTATTTGGCACGCGCTGAAATATACTGGAAAATTTCCAATGCCATGGACGTTCTGGGTCGAGCGTCGCTCGTTCCTGAGATTCGCAAGCCTATCGGTAGCCGGCCTCGCATTCTGGCAGGTGGGAGAACTCGGCACTCGCGTTGTCGGACTGAGCGGAAAGGACCGTCGCTTCACTGGCTCATACGAATCGCATCGCATAGACGGCCAGTTCCCGGAAGTCATCTGGCTGAGTGACACGCCACCTCGAATCGATGTTAGTTCCTGGGCACTTGCAGTCCGGGGCATGGTCGAACACGAGCTCGACTTCAGCTATTCAGACTTGTCAGCGGACTTCGAGATGTCCGCAACAATCGATTGCACTGGTGGTTGGTACTCGGAGCAGGTCTGGCGAGGTGTCCCCCTTGCTCGGATTCTCGATGAGGTCGGCGTGAGCGCGAGCGCCCGAACTGTGGTCTTCACCTCGCAAACCGGATACTATCGGCGATTCTCACTACAAGAAGCTCGCGACTTCCTCCTCGCGACTCACGTTGCCGACGAACTACTCCCTGTTGGACACGGCTTCCCTCTTCGCCTGGTCGCGCCCAGCAAACGCGGTTTCGAGTGGGTCAAATGGGTGTCGAGCATCGAAATCGACGCACGCCCCAAGTGGTTGCAGCCGCCGCTGCCACTCCAATAGAAAAGGGGCGAGATCCGTCTCGCCCCTTAACTCTTATCGAACTCGAAGTCAGCAGTTAGTCAGCAGCAGCTATCTCCGCCTCGTTCTCTACCGGCTCGACGCGGAAGTCGGGCAGCCAATTAAGGAATGACGGCAGGTACCAGTTGGCATTGCCAAGCAGCTTCATTGCCGAAGGTACGAGAATCGACCGGATGATCGTTGCGTCGATTAGCACCGCCACACCCAAACCGAAGCCCATCTGTTGAAGTGCGACTAGGTCGCCCGCCGCGAAGCCTCCGAATACGGCGACCATTATCAGCGCCGCGCCGGTTATCAGGCGTCCGGTCGAGCGAAGACCGTAAGCGACCGACTCTGTATTATCCCGTGTCTGATCGTAGCGCTCGCGTATTCGGCTTAATAGGAATACCTGGTAGTCCATCGACAAACCGAACAGCACCGAGAATAGGAAAAGCGGTATCCAGTCGTCGATAATCGGGGTCTGCGTGAAGCCAAAGAAATCAGCTGCAAAACCTTTTTGGAAGACCAGAACGATCAGGCCATACGCGGCACCCACGGATAGTAAATTCATGATGATCGCTTTAAACGCCACCACGATTGACCTAAACACGACTGTGAGCAGGATGAAGCTCATGGCGAGGACGAACACAAACACGATGGGCAGGAACTGGTCCGTGATCTTGAAGAAATCCATGTTAAAAGCCGTGATACCCGTGACCAGCACCTCGCCTGGGACACCCGCAAACGCCGCTGGGATGATGTCATCGTGCAGCCGCGCTACAATCTGCGTCGCGTCCCGGCTCGACGCGTCAGCTATGGGTACGCTGATCAAAGCGAGGTCCCTGCTGTCGTTTTCGGTAATGGTCGGCGCGCCCACGAACGACGGGTCGGCTTCGAGTGCGGTGACCAGTCGCTGAATACCGTCCTGGACCGACTGGGAGTTCAAGTCGGCATCGACCACAATCTCCGTCGGGCTGACCAGCCCAAACGAAAACTCCTTCTCGAGAATCTCAAACGCCTGCTTGGACTGAAGATGGTCGGGGAAGGTCTCAACCCCGTTGAAACCTGTCTCCATGTCGAACAACTGCGTCGATATGGCGATCAGCAGTCCCGCCGTTAGTACCAGCGCGAGCACGGGTTGTCGCATTACGACTTTAGTTATCGTGTCCCAGAAACCGCCGCCCCTCTCGAGGTCTTGAGAGCCCGCCGACTTGCTGAGAAACGGTACTCTCAGCCAATTGATTGAGTTCCCCATCAGGCTCAGAATCGCCGGTAACAAGGTCAGGGACGCAGCCATCGACGCCAGAACAACCAAGATGGCCCCAGTGCCCAAACTTGCGTAGATGTTCGTGGGAACGAGTAGCATCCCCGCTAGAGCGATCACGACGGTCACGCCGCTGAAGAACACCGCTCGAGTCGCTGTGGCGCCGGACTTTGCGATCGCTTCGTGTTTGTCGAGCCCACTCGCCCGCTCTTCACGGTATCGCGAGATGATGAACAACGAATAATCAATGCCAACGGCCAGGCCTATCATCGTAATGATATTTGTCACGAAGAACGAGAACTGGAATTGCAGACCTATGATGCCTACAAGCCCCAGTGCGACGACGATGGATAATATCGCCATAATTAGCGGAATAATTCCGGCCAACACGGCGCCGATCACTGCAACGAGTATTAGGAGCGCTATGAGGCCGCCAATTGACTCGCCTTTGATAAGGTCGGCCTCGATGACCTCGTTGGACTCGAAGGCGACGCTGGCTTCGCCCGCCATCACGACGGTGAACGGCGTCGACGCATTGAGCTTCTTGACGATATCGAGAACCATGGGGACATTGTCGATACCCACGCTTTGCTCGCCAGTCAGCTGAACGGGCATTATGGTCGACCGACGGTCAGCGGATACGAAATCGGGCGCGCCCGTCTGATAAAAGTTGACGGCTGAACTGACGATCTCAGGGCCCAGAGCAACGATCTCGGCGTGGATCGACTCGACCTGCGCTTTGAACGCCTCGTCGTCTACCGTCAGATTGGACGACTGAATGACCACGACTTCTTGAGCCTGCCGAGGGCCGCGCAAACGATCCTCGAGCAGCTTGAAACCTCGTTGCGATTCAGGGTTGTTGTTATACGAAAAGTCAGTTGTTAACGCGTCGGGCAGGAGCACCCCGTTCTACGCCCCCATCGCCATGAACAACACGATCCATAGCGCCACGACGACCCATGGGCGTCGCGCACTTGATCTTGCCAGACCTTCACTCGATAGTTTCACCGTATCTTCTCCCTAAATAAATTTTCGCTGCTAATCTGCCGTGGCCGTAGCTCCGTCGATCTCTTGCCCGCGAATGCCGAACGTGCCGTTGTACACCGACTTAACGACGTTTACGTAGCCCTCCAAATCGACATCCGGGTCCATCGCCCGCTGAAGCATCAGGCCAAACCACATCGAGATGAGGACTCTACCCGCACTCTCGACATCAAGGTCTGGATTGAATTCGCCACGCTCCTGGCCTTGCCGAACTATGCCCGCCAACGCCTCGACCCACATATCGATGGACGAATCACGCAGCATGTCCTTGAGATCGGGGTTTCGAAGGGCCTCGGCCCACCACTGGACGTTGAGGCTGAGCGAGATGCTGGCCTCCGGGGCTTGCATTTCTTCGACGCCTTGTCGAAGCAACTCGTCGAGGATGTCGATCGTGTCGACTTTGCCGCGCGCCTCGGTTATGATCGCGAGATTCGACCCGCGACAAAACTCGCACACGGCGTCGATGATCTCGTCCTTGCTCGTGAAGTAGCGATAGACAGCACCTGGGCTCAGGTTGGCCTCTTTGCAGATATCCTGGATGGTCGTTTGGTGGAAGCCCTGCCGCGAAAAGCACACGAACGCAGCTTCCAGTATCTGGCCCTTCCGGGCGTCGAGGTGCTCTTGTGTTACTTTGGGTGCCATCACTACTCGCCGATAACGAATGACCGCTCAATTATAAAAACGAACGATCATTTTTTATCATGCGGCACGAGACTTGTCAACCCCTAAACGGATGAATTCTGAGAAATGATTGCCGATTGAGAAGTCGTCTTGCGGCTTCATCCTTCGACAAGCTCAGGACGAACGGTACACCTACCAGGCGGATGGAAATCTTCCCGTTCGTGCTGAGCAACATTAAGTCCGGCGACCGGACCGAATCGAGGGAAGTAACTGGCAAGATGCCGCAAAAGCCAGCCGTTTTGCCTCCTCTCCTCGAGGGAGAGGATTGAGGTGAGGGTGAAGACGTTGCCCCCGAAATCAAGGTTATTTCGAGCAGTTACTTGATAGCCCGTCGAAGTACGAAGAGGGAACTCAACCTAGGGGAGCGCGACTACAAGTATCTCCGAGCCCTCTGCGTTAAATCCCGCTCCGACCTACGGAGAAAGCGCCATTGTCGACAGCAGCTTGCTCGTTGAGACCATATGCTTGTTCAGGCGCATCTTCTTGGGGTCGATGCCCATGGCGAGTCCAAGCATCTGCGGAAAGTGGATGATCGGCAAGTCGATGGGCTGTTTGCGAATCTTCGACGCTTGCGGTTGATACCCGTCGAGGTTCAAGTGGCACAGGGGGCAAGGCGTAACCATTGCCATAGCGCCCTTGTCCTTTGCCTCGCCCGTGTGGTTCGCGACCATCGTGAGAGAGGCAGGCTGGTTGATCGTTAGTATCGGGAAGCCGCAACAGGCTGTCTTACCGGCGAAATCAACAACTTCGGCCCCGACGGCCTCGATGACCTGTTCTAGTGCGTCTTCGCGCTCAGGGTGATCGTCAAATTCGAGGGCCTCCGATGGGCGCACGATATAGCACCCGTAGAACGGCGCGACCTTGAACCCGGTCAGTGGCCTGGTCACCTTTGCCTTGAGCGCATCTAGGCCGACATCTTCGATGATCGCCCACATCAGATGCTTCGGCTCGACGGTGCCTTTGTACTCAAGACCCTCCTCGGCCAGGTCTTCGTTGACCGATGCGAGGTAGTCAGGGTCATCCTTGAGGCGCTTGTTGGCCTGCGACATGACTCCCTGGCACGTGCTGCAGATTACCATCAAAGGCAATCCACTCTTTTCCGCCAGAGCAAAGGTCCGAGCGTTTAACGTGTCGCCGAGCCGCTGATTTTTTTCCTGAAGTACGCCCGAGCCAGTGCATGACGCCGTCTTCATTGGCTCGAAGTCGAGTTCGATGCCAAGCCGTCCTGCAACTTCCATCGTTGCCGAGTACAACTCCGGCGTGGCACCGCGCGACACGCATCCCGGATAGAAAGCGTACTTCATCGCTTGTCCTCGACTTTCTTGAAGATCCGTTTTACGTTCTCCTGGCCCGGATTCTTCTTATGGATTATTGGCGGACGTTTCCCGGCAAGCTGGGCCTTGACACCGACAGGCGCTAGTTTCAACATCTCTTTGATGTTGAACAAGCCGAAAGTCTTGATCGGTAGTCGAAGCTCGTCCACGCGTCCACTGTGTTCGACCATATCAGTGAACGCCTCAGTGTGACGCGCACCGTATGTGTCTGTGTGCCCTGCCTCAATTGTCTTGTCGCGCATCGCCATGATGCGGTCCATCGGAGCGACGCCCTTCGGGCAGACTTCAATGCACTGCATGCACCGCGTGCAGTCCCATACGCCGCCGTATTCGTTCAACTCGCCCAGACGCTCGTCGTCGGCAGCGTCGCGCGGGTCACCAACGAAGCGATATGCCTTTGCCAGTGCCGCAGGGCCGAGGAAGTTCTGATCGACCTCCATCACCGTGCAGTCCGACACGCACGCGCCGCACATGATGCACGACATAACGCCCGCCAGGTGCAACATATCCTCGTTCGGCGCGATATACTCCCCCTTAGGCTCCGGCCCTTCTGGCTGCAGCCAGGGTTTGACTGCCCTGATCTTGTCCCAGAAAATGTCGAATTCAACGACTAGGTCTTTAACAAGACCCATGTTGCCAGCGGGCTCGACGACGATTGGATCGCCGTTCTTCGGCTGCACATCCTTGATCTTCGTATTGCAGGCCAGCATCGCCTGACCGTTCACACGCATCGCGCATGACCCGCAGATCGCGCTCCGACAGGAGCATCGCAGCGCCAGCGACCCATCAATCTCCTCGCGGATTTTGATTAGCCCGTCGAGCACCGTCGCGTTGTCTTCGATATCGAACGGGTAATCCTGATTGTAGGCCGCTGGCCGTTCCGCATCAGGGTCGTACCTCTTAACGCTAAGTGTAACTTCCATGTTTTTGTTCCTTCCTCTCCAAAAGAGAGGATTTTTCTGACTCCCTCTCCCTTGAAGGGAGAGGGCCGAGGTGAGGGTGCCCGCCCTCGCCTAATCCTTGTGCTTCTGCAATCGCCCTCACTCTAACTCTCTCCCTTCGATGGAGAGAGGATAAATCCTTAATAGCTCCGAATCTGAGGCTCCCACTGCGTGATCTTCACTGGCAGGTAATCGACCGCCGTTTCGCCGTCATTGGTGCGTGAAATAAGAATATGCTTCAGCCAGTTCTCGTCGTCACGGTCCGGCATATCAGTCCGTGTATGTGCGCCTCGGCTTTCCTTGCGTTCCAACGCTCCGAGAATGATCGCCTCCGCGCAGTCGAGCATAAAGCTCAACTCCAGCGTGAAGATCAGGTTGGTGTTGAAAACCTTACCTTTGTCGTGAACGATCACTTTGTCGTTTCGTATACGCAACTCTTTGAGCTTTTCGAAGGCGGTTTCCATACCAGTCTGGTCACGGTAAACGGCCAGGTGGCTATTCATCGTTTCGCCGAGCTCGCGACGAACCGCGCCGAATAACTCGGTGCCAGAGTCACGGTCGAGAATCGATTGCAATCGCGTCTTGTCGCCGTTCGCCGCACTGTCGTCGATGTTCGCGTACTGCTTCGACTTAACGTAGTCGGTTGCATGCTGGCCGGAACGCCGCCCGAAGACTAAAGTATCTAGCAACGAGTTCGCCCCCAGCCGGTTGCCACCATGGACACTCACGCAGGCGGTCTCGCCAGCGGCGTACAGACCGGGCACATTCGTCCGTCCATCGACGTCGGTCTTGATGCCACCCATCTGGTAGTGCATGCCGGGTCGAATCGGTACCGGCTCGTGCGCCATGTCGGCGTCAGCAAAGTCGATGCCAAGCTGTCGAATTTGCCCCAACTTCTCATTGATGAGCTTTTCGCCAAGGTGTCGGACGTCAAGGAGCACACAGCCGTCGACCCCCCTGCCTTCGTTGATCTCGGTCTGCTCCGACCGCGAGACTACGTCGCGGGAGGCAAGTTCCATCATGTTCGGGGCGTACTTCTCCATGAAGCGGTCGCCTTCGGAGTTCAGCAGATATGCACCCTCGCCTCTTGCGGCCTCTGAAAGAAGTGCGCCATTAGACTTGAGGGTTGTAGGATGGTATTGCACCATCTCCATGTCCATGAGCGGCGCGCCGACCTGATAGGCCAGCGCCATGCCGTCGCCGGTGCAGATGAGGGCGTTCGTGCTCGGCTCGAAAACGCGGCCGAGCCCACCCGCCGCGATGATGACAGCTTTCGCGCGGATGACGTGGATGTCGCCCGACTTCATCTCCATGACGACCGCGCCCACGCACTCGCTGTCTTCCATAATCAGCGAGAGGACGAACCACTCCTCGTAAACGCGGACGCCGAGCTTCAGTATCTGTTCGTGAAGGACGTGGAGGAGAGCCTGGCCCGTAAAGTCCGCGACAAAAAAAGTACGTGCCTGACGCTGCCCGCCGAATGAGCGGACGCCCAGCTTGCCTTCTTCGTCACGGTTGAAGATCACCCCCATGTGCTCCATGGAGATGACTTCGTCGCCCGCCTCGCGGCACATTATTTCAATGGCGTCTTGATCGGCCAGATAATCGCTGCCCTTGACCGTATCGTAGCCGTGGTCTTCCCACTTGTCACCACGGTCGGTCAATGCTGCGTTGATGCCACCTTGGGCCGCATTGGAGTGGCTTCGAACCGGATATACTTTGCTGACGACAGCCACGTCGACGCCATTCTGACTGGCCGTAAAGGCAGCCCGCATTCCCGCCAGCCCTCCTCCGATCACCAGCACGTCGTGCTCGTACATACGTACCCGCCTCGTTCGTTCAATTCTTCACAAAGAATATATCACAGAGGGTACGGAGTGTCAGGGGGTGGATAGCTGGCGAAAGGACGGCATTTTGATGTGGAGGTGACTAAAAAGAACAATAGTACTAGATTAGTAGGAAGGCCCTGTCAAGGATTTGAATCCTGGACAGGGCAGGAAATGTTACAAAATGTTACACAAAAACAAGGGGGGTCTCTGCCCAAACAACCGATACAGCCCATGACCAAGGCGCTCCGGGATGTTTAGCTAAATTGCGGGTGTGACAGAGTGTCACATATTGAAAAAGGGCGGGTCCAAGACCCGCCCTTGCTCGTCAGTTCTAAGTTCGGTCCACTACTCAGCCGGTGGCGTTTCCGACGCGACCATCCCAATGATGTTACCCGCGATGTCTTTGAACTGCGCAAAGGTCACCATACCCGGAATCGGCGTCACCGGGATGACGGTCTGGCCGCCAAGCTTAGTGGCCTTATCGAGGGACGCCTGGATGTCGTCGACCTGTACGTAGAAAGTGGCCTGCGGGCTGCCGCTCTCCATGACGCCGCCTACGCCGCCGCCAATGCCCTCGCCCTGCTCTTATGCGTCGATAATGCCGTACGGGAAATCCTGCGACGCGTTGGTGATCTTCCAATCGAACAGGTCTCGATAGTACTGCTGAAGCCCCGCAGCGTCGTTACCGAGAATCTCAAAATGCACTATTGGATTTGGCACGTTTTTCTCCTTTTACGTTGATTCCATATTTTTACGGACACGGTGATATTAGTTGAGATGTCAGCAGGCTCCTCCTGGGGGTTTGCGTTAGGGGTAGTGCCGGAGGAGCCTGCCAACGTCAGTCGATCGACAAGAACAACTGTACCGAACGTATGTATTAGATGTCAAGGCACAAATCCAGCGAATTTTGACGAGTTTTGAGACGGTGCAGGTCGTCGGTCATCCGGGTTTGCGACCGTAGAATATCGCGCCCTTCTTGGTCAACGTGAGCGGCGTATCGATCGTACCCGCGGCCCGCTCAGCCTCCGTTACGCTCAGACGCCGACCCCTGAGGTACAGAACAAGCGCCTCGCGATCAGGCAGGTGGACGTAAGGCCCGTCCCACGGGTTGACTTCAAGATCGTCGAACACGTCGCTGATGACCTCCACACCGTTGTCGCTTTGGAAAGTGGTCATAACACCATAGTCTGGAAGTACGGACGCTAACTCTGGCGAGTCGAAAATACTCGCCGCACGTGCGGCGAACAAGCCCCCAGGCTGCAGGACTCGATAGCATTCTGCGACGGCTGCGGCTGGGTCCGACAGGTGGTAGAGCATGTACAACGCCGCCGCGCCGCCGAACGTGTTGTCAGGGAACGGCAGCGCTGAAGCGTCGCCACGGATCACGACTCCGGTGGCCATCGACAACTGCATCGGAGAACGGTCGATGCCGACCACATCTTTGACTCCCTCGGCATGGAGCAAGCTCATCAGCTTGCCGGTGCCGCAGCCCACGTCCAACACAGACGTGATTCCCTCACCAACAAATCGTTTGACGACGACCTCATGGGCGTCACCAATCAGACTGTATTTTTCGGCGGCAAGCTTGGTGAGTTGGCGGCGTTGAGGGTTCGTGTCGTAGTCGAACGGCTCTACAATTGGTCGATCAGCCGCTTGCATTGTCCATCACGTCGATCAACTCCCGGACCGCGTCAGCCGACTTCTTCAAAGCAGCCGACTCCTCGTCGGTCAGGTCGAACTCGACCACTTCCTCAACGCCTGTTGCGCCCAGCTTCACGGGCACGCCGACAAACAGGCCGTCGATGCCATACTCACCTTCAAGGTAAGCAGTGCAAGGGAGAATCTGCTTCTTGTCGAACACTATCGATTCGACCATTTGCACGATGGCGGCAGACGGCGCGTAGTATGCGCTGCCAGTCTTGAGGTAATTGACGATCTCGGCACCGCCATTTTGTGTGCGCTTTACGATCTCGTCGAGGCGGTCCTTTGCGATGAGTTTCGATACTGGCTGACCTCCAACGACCGTGCTGCCGACGACCGGCACCATCGAGTCACCGTGTCCACCAAGCACCCACGCGTCGATAACCTCGACCGAGACGTTCAACTCCATCGCGAGGAAGGTGCGGAATCGGGCCGTGTCAAGAATACCGGCCATGCCTACGACCCGGTTTTTCGGGAATCCGCTTATCTGCCAGGCTCTCTGGGCCATGGCGTCGAGAGGATTAGTGACAGGGACGATGATCGTGTCGGGCGAGTGTTTTGCAACCTCGGCGACGACGCTGCTGACGATCTTCATATTGGTAAGCAACAGGTCATCGCGGGACATCCCCGGCTTGCGGGCGATGCCGGACGTGATGACGACCACGTCGGAACCGGCGGTCTCGTCGTACGTGTTCGATCCGACGACCGAAGCGTCACTGCCCGATATCGGCCCCGACTCCAGCATGTCGAGCGCCTTCCCTTGCGGCAGCCCGTCGACAATATCGACTAATACTACATCAGCGTATCCTTTGTCGAAAATACGCTGCGCGGCCGTCGCGCCTACGTTCCCTGCTCCGACTACCGTTACTTTGCTTCTTGGCATTTCTTGCTCCGTTGATGATGATTTGCGGGGTGTCACCCCCACTCTAACTCTCCCCAGTCGAGGGGGAGAGGATAAATCTCATAGATACTTCACTAGGTTCCGGTCATTGTTAATGGGCGCGGTTTTGTCCCTTCCCCCTTGACGGGGGAAGGTTAGGCCTGTATTGAGCCTGTCGAAGTGATAGGGGTGTCGCCCTGACCTACACCTTCGTGTACTCCCCCCATCGCTTCATCAGCGTCGGGTCTTCGACAGTCGCCATGAGGTAATCGCCGAACTCTTTGCTCGTCGCGCCGGTATCGCGGCCCGTCATGGCAATTTTCTTCTCGTGCATTCCGCATACGTCTAGGGCCGCGTGCAGTCGCGTCCCTAGGTCGCTATAGCCGATGTGATCGAGCATCATTGCGCCAGCGCGAACGAGGGAGCTTGGGTCGGCGTATTGTGCGCGGCCCTCGGTGACCATTCGCGGCGCGCTGCCGTGGATAGCCTCGAACATCGCATACTGCTTGCCGATGTTGGCGCTGCCAGCGGTGCCGACGCCGCCTTGAATCTCCGCCGCCTCATCGGTGAGGATGTCCCCGTAGAGGTTCGGGAGGGCGAGCACTTGGAAGTCGCTGCGCCGTTTGGGGTCGATGAGCTTAGCCGTCATGATGTCGATGTACCAGCCGTCCCACTCGATCCCAGGATACTTTTCGCCAATTCTCCGGGCAACGTCGAGGAATTTTCCATCGGTGGTCTTGACGACATTCGCCTTGGTGACGATGGTGACGCGGGTCTTGCCGTTGCGCTTGGCATGGTCGAAGGCCGCCTCGATGATACGCTCGGAGCCCTGCGTCGTGATGACACGGAAGTCGATAGCCAGATCCTCCGTGACGTCGACGCCCTGGCTACCGACCGCATACAAATCTTCGGTGTTCTCACGGAAGAAGGTCCAGTCGATGTTGTCTTTCGGAATTCGCACCGGTCGGACGTTGGCGAAGAGGTCGAGAGCCTTCCTCATGCCCACGTTTGCCGACTCGATGTTCGGCCAACCGTCGCCCTTCTCAGGGGTATGCGTCGGGCCCTTCATCGACACGTGGCACTCTTTGATCGCGGCGAGAACGTCTTCAGGAATCGACTGCATCTTGGCCGCGCGGTTCTCGATGGTGAGTCCCTCGATGGTGCGGAACTCGACCTTACCCGCTGTAACCTCGTCCCGGAGCAGGTACTCCAGTATCCGTCGGGTCTCCTCACTGATCGTCGGGCCGATGCCGTCGCCACCGATCATGCCAATGATGATCGGTTTGAGCGTGGAATAGTCGATCCAGTCGCCCTCGGTCTTGAGCCGCTCGACGCGCTCAAGCTGTTGTTCGAGCACTGTTCCGAAATGGTTCTTCGCGTTTTCAATCGCTTGTTGGTCTACCAAATTCTTTTTCCTTCCTATTCCTTCGCCATTCTGAGCCAGAGGCGAAGAATCTAAAATCGTTGCAGAACAAAGATTCATAGCCCGCGACTATTCCAGACCCTTCGTCGCGGACTTCTCAGGGTGGCGAGAGATTCATGATGGACTAATGATCGCCAAAACGTCCCCTCTCGAAACTTTCGAGCCGACATCGAACGGAAGTGCTCGGACAGTACCGACAACGGGAGTTGGGAGAGTGTTTTCCATCTTCATCGCTTCGAGCACTACGACAATGTCGCCTGCCTCGACAGTCGCACCGACTTCCACGTCGTGTCGCAGGATGAGGCCGGGCATCGGTGCATCGATGGTCGATTCGCCGGGTCTTACCGCCACAGAGTCGGCATCGTCGCCTGGTGCGAAGGCCGGCTGAGCGGCTGGAATAGATGACAGGCTCGATGCCGTCACAGGGCTACCGGATACTGGGTCAACTTCCACCTGAAAGACCTCACCATCAACATAGACGTTGAAAGCGCGCGCCCGATGGCTTTTCGAGGCAGGCGCTGGTTTCGCAAGTGCCGAATCAGGTCGCGCTCCGTTATCTGATCGAGCCGCGGTCGGTTTCATGTCGTCTGGCATGGGGTCGAGGCTATGCTTTATACGAATCCATTTCATGCCGGTCTGTGGATAGAGAGCGTAGGTCAGGGCATCGTCGAGGTCGTCCGAGACTTCTTGTACAGATTCTTTCGCCGCCTGCAGTTCATGCTCGGCCCACTCCGGCGGACGGCCTGTTATGGGTGTTTCGCCTCTCGGGAAGCCCTTGAGCGCCTTCTGCCGGACTTCGTTGCTCATCGGCGATGGAGGCTCGCCATACAGGCCGAACGCATACTCCTTGACTGGTTCGATGATAGATTTGTAGCGGCCCATAAGCACGTTTGTCACTGACTGCGAGCCGACCATCTGGCTCATCGGCGTGACTAGCGGCGGGTAGCCCAGTTCCTTTCGCGTCCTGGCGATCTCTTCAAAAACTTCGGGAAGCCTGTCGAGAGCATCGGCCTCTCGGAGCTGAGAGACGAGATTGCTGGTCATGCCGCCGGGTATCTGGTGGCTGAGCACTCGCGCATCGATGACGGCAGTCTTAGGCGTCGCGAGGTATTTTTCATATTTAGGGGTAATGGTCTCGATGTAGTCGCCCATCTCTAACAGTGGCTCAAGCTCAAGGCCGGGGTCGCGTTCAGTGCCTTTAAGAGCGGTGATGAGCGGCTCGACGGCGGGCTGTGCTGTTCGCAGCGCGAGAGGCGCGAGGCAAGCATCCACTACATCGACTCCTGCTTCGATCGCCTTCAACACGGTCATTGACGCCATGCCGCTGGTGTAGTGGGTATGTAGTTGCAATGGAATGTCGACAACTTCCCTCAATGCGGTGAACAGGTCGAAGGAGTCGTATGGCGCGAGCAGTCCGGCCATGTCTTTGACGCAGATGCTGTCGGCACCAAGTTCAATAAGTTCTTTTGCCTTCTCGATGTAGTAGTCCAGGTTGTAGATCGGCCCGCCAAGCTTGCCCTCCTCGGTGACCGAATAGCAGATGGTCAACTGAAGATGTGCACCGGACTCTTTGACGGCCTTCGACGCGCGTTCGAGATTCATGCGGTCGTTCAGGGCGTCGAAGACACGAAAGACGTCGATGCCAGTCTCTGCCGAGCGCTGCACGAAGGCGTCTACCACATCGTCGGCATATGGGCGGTACCCGACAAGCGACTGTCCTCGCAGAAGCATTTGCAAGGGAGTATCGGGGATGAGCTTCTTGAACGTGCGGAGCCGCTCCCAGGGGTCTTCGCCGAGGAAACGGGTTGTCGAGTCGAAGGTCGCGCCGCCCCAGACCTCCATCGAGTGAAAGCCAACGGCGTTCATCCGCTCGGCGATGGGCACCATGTCCTCGGTACGCAGCCTCGTAGCCATCAAACTCTGATGGGCATCGCGGAAGGTCGTGTCAGTGATCTTGACGGGGTTTGCCCCGGTCATCGCCATGAGCCGTGCTTCCAGAGATTGGCCGGATGGTGGTTGGTGTCACGGAGCGTACGCCAGTCGGTGGACTTCCAACGGCTAAGAGAACGCCGGTCTTGCGGCGCAGCCGTGCGACGGGCCTCCTCGTCGAGGTACTCTTGGACGGCGGCGATAACGGCAGCCATTGTCTTATCTGAGCGGACGGTCACAGAGGGATGCTCCCGTGCTTCTTGGGCGGTAGGGTCTCTCGCTTGTTTTCGAGCATTTCCAGGGCGCGCACTATTTTGGGCCGCGTGTCAGTGGGGTCGATCACATCGTCGATCAGGCCGCGGCTCGCCGCGACGTATGGGTTCATGAATAGGCGCTCGTACTCTTCGATCAGTTCAGCGCGCTTAGCTTCGGGGTCGGCTGCGGCTTTGATCTCGTCGCGGTAGACGATATTGACCGCACCTGCCGCACCCATCACAGCTATTTGTCCAGTCGGCCATGCGTAATTGATGTCACCCTTGAGGTTCTTGCTGCTCATCGCAATGTAAGCACCGCCGTATGCCTTGCGAATGAGGACACTGATTTTCGGTACTGTCGCCTCGGCGTATGCGTAGAGGAGCTTCGCGCCATGCTTGATGATTCCGCCGTGCTCTTGAACGGTGCCGGGCATGTATCCGGGCACGTCGATAAAGGTCACGAGCGGGATGTTGAAGGCGTCGCAAAATCGAATGAACCGTGCTGCCTTGGTCGATGCGTTTATGTCGAGAAGACCGGCCAGATTGTCAGGCTGCTGAGCGACGATGCCCACGGGCCGCCCGTCGAAGCGCGCGAAGCCGACGATAATATTGCGTGCGTAAAGCTCGTGTACCGGCATGAACTCGCTGTCGTCGACGACTTGCAAGAGTATGTCCATCATGTCGTATGGCTGGTTCGGGTTGTCCGGCACTATGTGAAGTAGTCCTCGGTCACGGCGCTCTGGGTTGTCTTGAGTCTGCTGCCGAGGTGGCTCCTCCATGTTGTTCTGTGGAAGGAAACTCAGAAGGCGTCGAATCTGTTCGATGCACTCCTGCTCGGAGTCCCAAACGAACTGGCATACGCCGCTTTTACTGGCATGTGCTTCAGCACCGCCAAGGTCCTCGTGTGAAACGACCTCGCCGGTCGCTGCTTTTACCACGTCAGGGCCGGTGATATAGAGTTGACCGGTGCCGCGTACCATCATGATGAAGTCGGTAAGGGCAGGGGAGTAGACTGCGCCGCCTGCCGCTGGGCCGAGCATCACCGAAATCTGGGGGATGACGCCAGAGAAGCGGACGTTGCGCTGAAAGATCGCACTGTATCCGGCGAGGCTGTCGATGCCTTCCTGGATACGTGCACCGCCGGAGTCGATGAGGCCAATCATCGGCGCGCCGCTACTGGCCGCCATGTCCATGACCTTGCAAATCTTCTCCGCAACGACCTCAGACAGCGTTCCGCCGATGACCGTGAAGTCCTGCGCGTAAACGAAGGTCAGCCGACCGCTAACCTTGCCGTAGCCGGTTACGACCGCGTCGCCGAGATACTTTTTGTCGGCCATTCCGAACTCGGTCGCCCGGTGCTGCACGAAGGCGTCGATCTCCTCGAACGTACCCTCGTCGAACAAAAGGTCGATGCGCTCGTGGGCAGTGAGCTTGCCCTTGGCATGCTGAGCTTCGATACGCGCCGGGCCGCCGCCCAGCCGCGACTCTTCGCGGCGAGCGTTAAGGTCTTCCTGAATGTCGTCGACTTTGCGCTTGAGTACCATATCGTCAGACGCCCATGTTCGTGCTTCGACCTGTCCAGCGCGAACGAACTTTGTGGACTTGATAGTCTAGAATAACCATCAACCACAGTACCAAATCTCCCACACCCTAGCAAGGCGATGGTGTATCAGGGAGGGAGCCATCGAGGGCAAGCGTTATGGACTTCATACAGCCGCGCAGAGGCGAGACAAACATCGGCGGTAAAGCGTTCGTCTGGGGCGAGCGAACCTATATTATGGGCATCCTTAACGTCACACCTGACTCATTCTCCGGTGACGGCACAGGTTCCGATGTAGACGCGGCAGTTCGCCAGGCCGTGCGTTTTCAAGAAGAAGGTGCGGACATCATCGACATCGGCGGCGAGTCCACGCGGCCACCGAGCATTTATGAGGGCTCAGAGCCGCTTTCAGCCGATGAAGAAGCTGCGCGGATCATCCCTGTGATAGAAGCGGTAAGACGAGAAACAGATTTACCGTTGAGCATCGACACATACAAGGCTGTCGTGGCACGGGCCGCGGTCGACGCCGGTGCGAATATGATTAACGACGTGTGGGCGTTTCAGCGCGACCCAGACATGGCAAAAGTTGCGGCTGATACCGGCCTACCCGTTGTCCTGATGCACAACCAGCATGGGACCGTGTACACGGACCTTGTGCCCGACGTAATCGACAGTCTGCGACAACGAGCGGAGGCCGCAGTAACGGCGGGTGTTCGACGAGAGAATATCATTATCGACCCCGGGATGGGCTTTGGTAAGACCGCTGAGCACAACCTCGAATTACTGCGGCGATTGGACGAACTCGATGTGTTGGGGGTGCCGTTGCTCGTCGGGATGTCGCGTAAATCCACGATTGGTTACGTTCTCGATCTGCCGGTTGACGATCGAGTCGAAGGGACGGCTGCGACGGTCGCGCTGTCGATAGCGGGCGGTGCCGATATCGTTCGCGTCCACGATGTCAAAGAGATGGTACGGGCAGCCCGTATGACCGACGCAATTGTTCGCGGTTGGAGCAGGTCCAATGCTGAATGAGGTGTACCTTGGCCTCGGCTCGAACCTCGGTGACAGACGACGGAACATTGAGGAAGGCGTCGATCGCCTGCGAGAGATATCGACCGACATTGCTGTATCGTCCTTCTACGAGACCGCGCCCGTCGGGCTTACCATTCAGCCGACCTTCGTCAACGCCGCCTGTCGTATTTGGACAAAGCTGACGGTGTTCGAGTTGCTCGAGACATTACAAGGAATCCAAGGGAAAGCACATGCCCATCGGGCTGTGTTGAACGGGCCGCGTGCACTAGACATCGACATCCTGCTATACGGCAACCTTGTGATCGATTTGCCGCACTTGAGAGTGCCGCACCCTCGGATCACCGAGCGGGAGTTCGTGTTGCGTCCGTTGGCGGAAATAGCGCCGACTGTAATTCACCCGGTCGTAAATCGGCGGATATCGGAACTGCTTGCAGGACTAGAGCGCTAGTCTCGTAGCTCCGGCGGAAGCATGTTGGGAATAGTGTTCTCGATCGGGAAATTCTCCTCACACTGGCTGCAGAAGAGGTTGCCCTTCACGATCTCTTTGTCGTCCTCTTCTTCGACCGTGAGAGTCAGTTCGCCCTTGCACAATGGGCACACCAGGATGTCGAGTAGACTGCGTTTCATATTTACAAAAGACTCCTATTCGGTGCGGAGTTCTATCTCGAAGAGCACCTTCATCAGGTCGGACAGTAGGAAGATCACGACCCCCAGGATCACGAGCGTATTGTACCCCGACACGGCGGCGGTCGTCCTGCTCCACAACGTTGTGGGAGGTGGGGGCTTTTCTTCGAACGTGCTCAGGATTCGCAAATGTCGTCGGCGGTCGCGCACCATCAGGAACATCCAAACGGACAGCACGACCTTCACGCCCAGGGTCACGGCGTAGGGTGCCTCGACTTCCGTGAGGCGGTCGAACGCGAGAATCGCGCCGGTCGCCACGAGAACGATGATGCTGGTGACGACGATGGTGCGAAACTCGACGCCGAGGGCTGACGACAGCGCGCGCGGAACATCCGGGACGCGCTTCATGGTCGGGCTGAGAACAATCAAGTAAAAAATACTCCCGCCGACCCACGTGGCCGCCGCCAACGTGTGAAGCCACAGAACGATGGTGAGAAATACGTCGCCCAGGTCCAGTGTTCGCGCTCTTTCGTTTTCCCTACTCTCCCTTGAAGGGAGAGGAGGGAGGTGAGGGTGAAGGCGTTGCTCTGGCAACGGAGTTTGCCTGGAACAATACCGACCGATAGTCCAAATATTGTAGCAGTGGGGCGGAGCCGCCGTCAGTCCGACTGTGGCTCGAATTCATCGAGGAGCATCTGCATCTTGTAGGCGAACTGCTCTTCGTACGGCATGTTGTTGAGTTTCCGGCCGTATTCGCTCAATGGCAGGTATTCGTACATCCCAGGTTTGTAGGATACGAACGTTTCAGAATACGGCGCGTGGTTATGAAATCCGTATATTGAGGCATCGATCATTTCGCCGGTCTTGCGCTGGAGGCGGCTGTGGGTGCCGTACGACTGCGACTTGAAGTGGTTCATTGCCCGCGCCTTTGTCTTTACGACATCGGTGATGTCGATAAGCGTGTCTGGGATGCGCGGGACGCTCAGCTCCAGCAGGTCGGTATCGCCGATCTGCGTATGAAAAAACACTTGCATCGGATAGTGCGGTTGCAGCCCGGGCGAAACCGTCGTGCTAGAGTGAACCATTGCCGCGAGTACTATTTGGGTGGCCATGCCGTGCGCAACGACGGAGTCGTTCGGGTGGTGCGTGACGATGATGTCGGGCCTGACATCCCGGATGACCTCGGAAATCTGCGTGATGATATCGCGGTCGGGAATCGGAATCGAGTCGTCGTAGTCGAGGCAGCGCACGTCAGTCACGCCCAACTCGGCACACGCCGCTCTCAACTCATCGAGGCGTTCCCGTTTTGCGCGGTCGACATCGACGGAGATGCCAGTCTTGACTGCCTCGGCGGTCGCCATCTGGTGTAGCGAGACGCCGTAGGTCGGAGTCAGAGCGCAGACGCGGTCGCCGCGCGCCGCGTGCTTCGCCATCGTACCGCCCGCGTACAAGACGACATCTTTGGGGTGCCCACCCACGTTCAGGATGCTCAGTGGTTCGCTCATGGATGCCCTCTCATCGAACAGGATTCAGGAGAGCATAGGTGACCCAGCGAAGTGAGTCAATCGAGTTTCCCGCTCGCACTGAGCAACGTCAAGTCCGATGATCGGACCGAATCGATGAAAGTAACTTCGCTGGGCAAGACTCTATTCCTCTCCCCCTTGACGGGGGAGAGCTAGAGTGGGGGTGAAGGCGTTAATCCGACAGTCAAGGTCGTATCGAGCAGTTACTTGGTGGCCTGTCGAAGTGTGAAACTGGCAACGGTGCTTACGACGCCGGCGAAATCTCCTCGATCAACTCGTTGAGCTTCTCCTCGTTGAGGGCACCCGCCCACTTGCGGACGATCTCATGGTCCTTGTTGAGGAAGAGCGTCGTCGGGAACGAGATGACGTTCAGCTCGCGGATGATGGTACCAGAGCGGTCAGCGCCGACGGCGTAGGACAAGCCAAGCTCGTTGACGAACTCCTGCCCATCTTCAGCGGTATCGAGGCCCAGTTGCTGAATCGCGATAAAGGCAACCTCGTCCTGGTGCGACTGGAATGCTGCCTCGAAGTGGGGCATCTCCAGGCGGCACGGTCCGCACGACGGGTACCAGAAGTTCAGCACGACAGGCTGATCCGGGAACGTATCGAGGCTGATCGCCTGCCCCTCAGCAAAATTCTCGTTGCCGAACGCCTCAATCTCGAAGTTCGGCAAGGCGTCCTCGCTCCTGGCAGCCGCTGGTGGGGACGTGCCGTCCGTCGAGCCATCGTCGGACGTATCCGTCGCAGTCGACCCGCACGCCGCCGCCACTATGATCAGTCCGGCCGCCGCCATGACAAGCCGCGTGGCACCCACCCGACTGGTGAAGTTCGTAGGAAGCCTATACAAAAAATCCATGATCGTCCCTCCCATCCACGCTTCTATCATATTCGATGTGCCAGAGTACAAGAGAGGTGCAGGCGAAGTATTACAATTTGGTGAAATGGGGCGGGGCTTTCAAGATGATGGCGCGTCGATGTTAGAGAATCGGTTCAATATCGCCTTCGGGAGGATCGATCCCCAGGAATTCGCGATAAATTCTTCCGCGATAGGTTATGCCGATCTCGTTCACAGCATCTATGAAAGCACGATACGTACCTTGTCCACCGATTTTGTCCCAAAACTCGTCGCCGATTAGAACCGTCTCATCTTCTTTCATGTTGAACCAACGAGAAGGGTACGACCACGCATAATCTTGTCGCCTCCCATACGGATTGTACGGCAAGGCGAAGTACGCGCCATCGATCTGTGGAGGCTCCATACTATAGAGCTTCAATAGGTTCTCTTTGATAACCTTCGTTTGGTCGCTGTTAGGCATGGGAGATTTGAGTTCAAACGCGTACCTCTTACCGTTCGAGTCGTCCCGTACCCAGACATCACTAATAACGATTGTCGGAATCTTTTCCCCTCGTCCCCTTAGAACAAAGCTCAACTCTTCATTCCAGTTTGGTCGTACTCGCTTCTGACCGCTGGTAGGGTGCTCTAACCGATCTAGAACCTCATGAATTCTTCTAAGACGTTCAGATCGGACCGCACCGCTGATTTTGTGTTCGAGGATTCCTGTCCCTAGACCTTCCTCCGCTGAGACTTGAGCGAGCCGCTCCCAGGCCTTCCCGAAGGGAGTAACGAAGCGCCGTTCGAAGTGTGATCCTTTGAATATCTCATCTGGAACGAGGGCAGCATAGAGCGGCCGTCGAGACCTGTGATTCTCAGGGATGAATGGGTCAGTAACTAGCACTTTCTCCATTACACGGTCCATCATCG
>Ga0114996_10001129_pt1 | contig 36313 bp, 37 predicted proteins | sample ArcticOcean_MG_C_4_FD_87039 | JGI IMG/M metagenome (GOLD analysis project Ga0114996, IMG submission 87039) | Marine microbial communities from western Arctic Ocean - ArcticOcean_MG_CB4_134 | ecosystem: Environmental > Aquatic > Marine > Oceanic | place: Arctic Ocean: Canada Basin | collected... | reverse complement strand
CTCAAGTTTAATAACGGCGCACACTAGCTTCATATAAATAACATTCGAATTATTTATACTTTTTGAAGTGTGTACGACAAATTTTGGTAACCTAACCGTCCACACTTCTCTTCTTAATTTTTTACAATTTAAAAAAGCTGAAAACACTAATGAAAACCACACCTTTGGTTTAGTCATTAATATTTTAATTAACAACTCGACAATTAAGCTAAGTAAATTAACCTTTTTGTTGGGTTGGACCTGTGGTTATAGGCTAAATAATAATTAAAGCAAGGTGAATATTATGTTAAAAAACATAATAAAATTAAGGTTTTTAGGGGTAAATTTTTTAAAAAATTGATGTATAAATTCATGAAAAATTATTTTGTTATTAAAAAGAATGCTTAAGAAATATGCTTAATTTACTGATAAAAAAACTCCAAAAAACTAGGTACTTTATTCTTTATAGCTTAATTGCAGTTGCTTTTATTATATTTGTCTTTTCTTATAAAAATAGCAACATATCAAGTGGTAGTAAAAAAAATTATCCCTTAATTGAGCATCAGGACATACAAAACTTAAAAAAATTCCTTTTAGGAAAAATCATATCACCCTTCATTAATGTAAATTATGAGATAAAAAGTGGAGACAGTATTCAAAAAATTCTCAAAAAATTTGATGTAAAAAATATTGATATTAACAATGTCATTGAACAGTACAAAAAATATAGCAAACCAAATAATTTACTCACAGGAAATAAAATTGATATAATAGTTGAAAAAAATCCAAACAAAAATGGAAATTCAATAATAAAATTTTCTATTCCAATCACTAAAAGTTCAACTATATCTATTGTAAAGGATGACCAAAATAAAATTGTATCAGAAAAAATTATAACAAAACTTTATAAAAAAAATGCTTTGGCAGAAAATATAATTAAAAATAATCTTTATACGTCTGCCGTTGAAGCAGATATTGATCCTAATACAATAATAGAATTTGCTAGAATTTTTGGCTTCGAAATTGATTTTCAAAGAGATATAAGAAAAAATGATAGCTTCAGAATAATTTATGAAAAATTTTTTGATGAAAATGGTGTATTTATAAAAAATGGATCTATTCTTTATGCTTACATGAAAGTGAATCGTAGAGAAATATCATTATATAAATTTGGTGACGACAAAAGTTATGGTTATTTTGATGCTAACGGAAAAAGTGTTGAGAAGGCTTTAATGAAAACTCCAATTAATGGGGCAAGGCTTTCATCGTCTTTTGGTAAAAGAAAACATCCAATTCTTGGTTATACAAAATTACATGCGGGAACTGATTTTGCAGCTCCATCTGGAACTCCTATCATGGCATCAGGCACCGGAACTATTACACGTGTAAAATGGTGTGGTGGTGGAGGCAATTGCATAAAAATAAAACACAACTCAACTTATGAAACTATTTATGCTCATATGAAAAATTTTGCTAAAGGAATGAGGGTGGGGAAAAAAGTTAGACAAGGTCAGGTTATAGGTTATGTTGGGTCTACGGGAATGTCTACCGGTCCACACTTGCACTATGAAGTTATAGTTAATGGAAAAAAAATTAATTCCCAAAAGCTTACTCTCCCATCTGGAAAAGTATTAAAAAATAAAGAACGACAGTTGTTTGAAATTCATAGAATTAAAACTGAAGTTTTAATATCTGAGCTTTTAGAAAAAAATAACTGATTAAAAACTTAATCTATCTTATCTTCTTTTTTTTCTTCTGTAGATTTGTTTTCTTCTGAAATATTATTAATAACTACGTTTTTACCATCATCCGCAGGTTTGCTAACTACTTTATTTTTATTTTTTTCTTCCATGACTCTCATAAAATGATCAGCATGCTGAAAATAATTCTCTGATAAAGTTTTATCACCTGCCGATAAAGCTTCTTTAGCTAATAAATTATATTTTTCAAAAAGCTTTTCAACATTTTGATGTGGTCTAAAGTTATTTCTTGAATGGTTATTAGAAAAAGAATTTCCCCTCATTCCACCATTAGGTCTTGGACGTTGATTTCTACCATTCGTTCGTCCTCTACTGAATCTTCTCGATTTACTTTGAAACATATTTTTTTATTGAAATACCTTAAATTTTATAGGTTTTGTTATTCTAGCCATTAATAAATTAATTTGTCAAAATAATTATTGTTTAAATTTTAAAAACTTAACTTTTGTGCTTATTATGCAACGCACATTTCTATTATAATCGTATTCTTTGCTGATTTCTCTAAAACCATTGCACTTTAATATATTAGAGACTTTTTTATACTGCTGATATCCAATTTCTAAAGAGAGCAATCCGTTTTTCTTTATTAGAAAATTAGACTTATAAATAACTTTTTTAATTAGGTCAAGCCCATCAATTCCTCCATCTAAGGCATTTATGGGTTCATATTTAGTTATGTCTTTACTTAAATTTTTTATTTCTTGAGAAGGAATATAAGGTGGATTTGATACTATTAGGTCATACTTTCCTACATTATAGTTATTAATATCATATAGCTTAAACTTTGAACGATTAAGTAAATTAAGCTTCTTAGAATTGATTGTAGCTGTTTGGATGGCCTTGCCAGATATATCTATACCAATTCCTCTAGAAAATTTTAGTTCTTTAAGTATTGAAAGCAAAATGCAACCAGATCCAGTTCCAATATCTAATATATTAATATTTTTATTTTTAAAATATTTTAATATTTTATAGATTAACAGCTCAGTTTCTGGTCTTGGGATTAGAGTTTTAGAATTAACAAAAAAATTCTCGCTCCAAAATTCTTTTTTTCCAATAATGTATGCAACAGGCTCATTTTTACCTCTTCTCTCGATAGCTTTGTCAAATTCTCTAATATTGTTTTCTGAAATATGAACTTTATTATTTGTGATAAACGATTCCCTTGAAACATCCATTATATTAGATAAAAGTATTTCAGCATCTAACTCATGAGTTGAAATATTATTTTTTTTTAATATATCTGAACCTTTTTTTATAGTTTTTTCTAAAATCATATTATTGTTTCAAATTAGCTAATTTAATTTCTTGATCTTGCATTCTAAGATTTTGACTTAATTCTTCAAAAGCGTCACCACTTAAAAATTCTTCTAGCTTATGCAGTGTCAAATTTATCCTATGATCAGTAACTCTACCTTGGGGAAAGTTATACGTCCTAATTCTTTCAGATCTATCACCTGAACCTATTTGATTTTTTCTATCTTTTGAACGCTCTTTATTTTTCTTTTCTCTTTCATGGTCATAAATTCTTGATCTTAAAATTTTCATACCCTTAGCTTTATTTTTATGTTGTGACTTTTCATCTTGCTGACTAACAACAGTACCTGTTGGTAAATGAGTTATCCTAACAGCACTGTCAGTTGTATTTACTGACTGGCCACCAGGTCCACCAGATCTAAAAACATCAATTCTTAAATCTTTTTCATTTATCTTAATATCAACTTCTTCTGCCTCAGGTAATACAGCAACTGTTGCAGCTGAAGTATGAACTCTTCCCTGAGTTTCTGTTTCAGGTACTCTTTGTACTCTATGAACACCAGATTCAAATTTTAGAAAAGAATAAATATCAGTTCCTTTTATTAGTAGTATTACTTCTTTAAAACCGCCAGCTTCACTTTTTGAAATGTTAATAATTTCGAGCGACCACTTCTTTATTAAGCAAACTTTTTCATACATTTTATAAAGATCAGCAACAAACAGCGTGGCTTCTAATCCACCTGTTCCAGCTCTTATTTCAAGTATAGCATTTTTTCCATCAGCTTCATCTTTGGGTAAGAGATAAACTTTTAATATTTTTTCAAATTTTTCTTTTTTTTTTTTTAAATCTAGAAGCTCATTTTCTGCTAATTGAACCATTTCTTTATCTGAACTTTGATCTTCAATAATTTTATTTAGCTCTTTATTTTCATTCTCAAAAGCCACACATGCTCTGGCTTCTTTAATAATTTCTCCAATACTAGAGTACTCTTTAGATTTATTAACAAATTCTTTTTTATCTATATTGGCTGAAGACAATTCTTTCTCTAGTCTTTCATATGTGCTGACTATTAATTGAACTTTTTCTATTGGAATCATTTTTTTAATTTAATTACTTCTTAAATCTTTAGATTTTTTTTCTACTAAATGTACCACTTCTTCTATTATTTTATCACTTGCAACTTTATGGTGCGGTAAGCCCGAAAGATATATCATATGATTATCCTGCCCACCTCCAGTCAAACCAATTTGAGTTTGTGATGCTTCTCCAGGTCCATTAACTACACATCCAATAATAGACAAAGTAATTGGTTCTTTTATATGTGAAAGTTTTTTTTCTAATATTTTGACTGTGTCAATTACAGGAAATGCTTGTCTTGCACATGATGGGCATGAAATAATATTTACTCCTCTGTTTCGTAAGTTTAATGACTTTAAAATTTCATAACCAATCTTCACTTCTTCTACTGGATCTGCTGATAATGAAACCCTTATTGTATCTCCTATGCCTTCACTTAATAACATTCCAATGCCAACTGAAGATTTAACACTTCCAGAAGTTAAACTTCCTGCCTCTGTAATTCCTAAATGCAAAGGATAATCGCAAGCTAAAGATAAAGACCTGTACGCCTTTGTTGCTAAAAAAACATCTGATGATTTAACACTTATTTTAAAATTAAAAAAATCTTCATCTTCTAATAACTTTATATTATTTATTGCACTTTCTACTAAAGCTTCTGGGCAGGGTTCTTTATATTTTTCTAATAAATTTCTAGCTAATGAACCTGAATTAACTCCTACTCTTATAGAACAATCATAATCTTTGGCGGCTTTTAGAATTTCTCTTACTTTTTCTTTGGATCCTATATTTCCAGGATTAAATCTTAAGCAGTGAGCTCCTGATATAGCAGCTTCTATTGCTCTTTTATAGTGAAAATGTATATCGGCAACGATTGGTACATTAACCTCTTTTATAATTTTTTTTAAAGCAAAAGATGATTCTTGATCAGGGCATGAAACTCTAACAATGTCTGCTCCAGCTTCCTCTAATTGATTTATTTGTTTTATAGTTGCATCAATGTTTGTTGTAAGTGTATTTGTCATGGACTGAACAGAAATTAAAGCATCTCCACCCACCTCAACTTTTCCTACTTTAATTTTGTTAGTTTTTTTTCTTTTTATTTCACGAAAAGGTCTAATGTTCATTTAAATATTAATCTAATTGAAATGTTTTATGTAATGCTTTCACAGCTTTTTGAGTCATATTATCATGAACAAGTACAGAAATTTTAATTTCTGAAGTTGAGATTGCTAAAATATTTATTTTTTCATTAGCTAAAGATCTAAACATTTTATAAGTTACGCCAGGACTTGCTATCATACCTGCTCCAATAATAGAAACTTTGGAAAGCTTATCATCGTGCGTTACTTTATTATAATTAATTTTTTCCTTATTTTTTTCAATGATATTTAATGTTTTCTTTAGGTCTTCTTTTTTGATGGTGAAAGTAATATTAGCATTTTTTCCATCTAAGGAAGTATTTTGAATAACCATATCAATATTTATGTGATTTTCTCCTAAAGGTTCAAAAATATCTGCTGCTAGACCTGGTTTATCTACAATTCCAACAATAGATATCTTTGCATTTTTTTTTGAATAAGTGATTCCTGTAACCACTTTATTATAATTAATTTCATTTTCTGACGTTATTATTGTGCCTGTTTTGTCTGAAAATGTAGATTTTACATTTACAGGAATATTTTCTAACATTGCCGCCTGTACAGAGGTTGGTTGCATTACCTTTGCTCCAAGAGAAGCCATTTCTAACATTTCTTCATACGAAATTTTATCAATTTTTTTTGCCTTTTTATGTATAGTTGGATCGGTTGTAAGAACGCCATCAACATCAGTATAAATTTCACAGGTATTTGATTGAAAAAATTTTGCAATTACTACTGCGGATAAATCTGAGCCACCCCTGCCTAAAGTTGTTGTTCTATTTTCTGAGGAAATTCCTTGAAATCCAGGTATTACCGCAACACCTCCGTTAGAAATAAATTTTAATATTTCTTTTGTTTGTACATTTATTATTTGGGAAGAATTATGTTTATCATTAGTGATAATTGGAATTTGCCAATTTAACCATGATCTTGCTTTGATACCTAATTCGATAATAGCAGCAGACAACAGTGAGCTTGAGATCTGTTCACCAGACGAAAGCAAAACATCTAATTCCTTTTTATCAAAATTACTGCTTATTAACTGAGATTTTTTTACTAGATCATTAGTTGTTCCTGACATTGCTGAAACAACTACAATGATTTCATTTTCATCATCATGTCTTTTTTTAATAATTTTGGCTACGTTCTGTATTTTAGTGATACTACCTACAGAAGTTCCTCCAAACTTAAGAACTATTCTTTTCATTGGGTTAAAATATATTGTTTACTTTATATGTTTTTTAATAATAAATACTCTTAAATGTAAAAATACACAAGTAAATCTAATAAATTATCATTTTGACTACAGTAGACAAAACAGAGATAGAAAAATTTTCAAGATTAGCCAAAGATTGGTGGAATCCAAATGGAAAATTTAAGCCTATACACCTTTTTAATCCTGCCAGAATTAATTTCATAAAAAATAAATTAATTAAAGAATTTAATTTAAATGAAGAATCTAATGAACCTTTAAGTGATTTAAGTATTTTAGATGTAGGCTGTGGTGGTGGTTTGCTTTGTGAGCCACTAAAGAGATTAGGTGCAAACATTACTGGGATAGATGCCGCAAAAAATAATATTGAAGTAGCAAAATTACATTCTAAAGAAATGAATTTAGATATTAAATATATACACACAGCTCCTGAAAACTTTAATTTTGAAAAAAAATTTGATGTAATTTTAAACATGGAGGTAGTTGAGCATGTTGCGAATGTCGATTTATTTATAGAAAATTGCTCTAAATTTATAAAAAAAAATGGGATAATGTTTGTTGCTACTATAAATAAGAACTTAAAATCATATATCCATGCGATTATAGGAGCAGAATATATTTTAAGATGGCTGCCAATTGGAACTCACGAATGGGATAAATTTTTAACACCTCAAGAATTAGAAAATATTGTTTGCAAACATAATTTTTTGCCCGACGAAAATGTTGGAATGAAATTTAATTTATTTAGAAAAGAATGGAAAGTCAGCTCTGACATTTCAATAAACTATATTTCAACATTTATAAAAAGTTAATTCTCAGATTTATCTACCCAAGGAATAGTTGTAACCTCTATACCTTCTTCTAATAATTCCTCTGTTTCTTCCTTGGATGCTTTTCCATAAATACCCTTTGATGTATTTTTATCATAATGGATATTTCGCGCTTCTTGTAAAAAATTACCCCCCACATCTTTACAATTTTTTTCTATATACTTTCTAAACTCTAATAATTGTTTTTTTATTTTCTTTTCAGATTTTGTTTGTTCATTTAATTTATTTGATTTACTGGTTAAATTAGGTGCCATTAGAGATTTTTTAACTTTAAAAGATCCACAATAAATACAATTAATTAATTTTTTTTTGAATAAGTGATCATATTCAGATGCTGCTGAAAACCAGCTTTCGAAAGTTTCTTCACATTCGCATATTAAATTATATTTAATCATAAAACTCTTGTTTTTTTTTATTCAAAATTAAGTAAAGCTTAATTTCTGTAATCTGCATTTATATCAATATAATCGTGTGTCAAATCACAAGTATAAACTGTGAATGAACCGTTCCCAATATTCAAGTTAACCTCAATTTCAATTGCATCCCACTGCATATATTCCTTAATATCTTCTTCTTTATAGTTTTTTGAAACTTTACTTTGTTCAGCAACTAAATAATCACCTATTTTAATTTGTAATTTATTTTGAGTAATATTTTCTCCAGCTTTCCCAATTGCCATTACAATTCTTCCCCAGTTTGGATCTTCCCCTGCCATTGCCGTTTTAACGAGAGGAGAGTTAGCTATCGAGAAAGCAATATTTTTACACATAGAAATTGATTTTCCACCAACAACTTTCACTGTGATAAATTTTTTTGCACCTTCTCCATCAACAACTATTTGCTTTGCAAGATTTAAACATAGTTTTTGAAGTGCTATTTCGAAATCTTGTAGTTTTGGATCTAAAACATTATATATTTTAGAATTTTTTGCTTTTCCAGTTGCGAAAATACCAACCATATCATTTGTTGATGTATCGCTATCAACAGTTATCGAATTAAAAGTGGTCGAAACAACTTTTTTTAAAATACTTTTTAAAATAACTGAAGGTATATTTGCGTCCGTAAATATAAATGCAAGCATAGTGGCCATGTTAGGCGCTATCATACCTGAGCCTTTAGCTATCGCTGAAATCTTTACTAATTTACTTCCAATTTTACATTCTTCGTAAGCAACTTTTGGTTTTGTATCAGTTGTCATAATAGCACTAGCTGCCTTAAACCAATGATACTTAGTTTGCTCAGTTTTTAATTTTTTTACTAAATCAGGAATACTATTTATTATTTTACGATGAGGAAACTCTTCACCAATAACTCCCGTAGATGAAAACAGTAAGTCTGTAATTTTAATTATTTCGTTTACTCCTTTTGGTGACTGTGAAGATTTTAATGTTAAAGTTTTAGATAAAGATTGAGCTATCTCTTTTAATCCTTGTGCTCCCTTTAGTCCTGTAAAAGTATTTGCATTTTTTGTATTTACCAACAAAGCTTTTACAAAGTGCCGTTTAATTTTTAAATTCCAGTTTATACATGCGGAGGTAACTTTTGATGATGTATAAACTGCACCACAATTGGCCCCATCAGGAAAATAGAATAAGGCTAAATCGTCCCTTCCATCGCCATAAAGATCTGCCGAAACGCATGATATTTCTAATCCTTGAATAGCTTTTAATTCTTGAAATTCGCCCATTTTGGACATTTTAATTTTAGGATTCAGGAAATTTTTCAAGTTTAAAGTCATTTGTATTTAAATTTTGTAATTATTGATTATATAACTCTTATTAAACTAATATAATTATTTATGCTAAGTATTTCCAAGATTATCGGCAAATTTCTGAAAAATTCAAGTCAAAGAGAGCTTGAGAAATTAAATGATACAATTAAAAAAATTAATGGATTTGAGCCTGAGCTTAAAGAATTGTCAGATGAAAGTTTTCCCGAAAAAACAGCAGAATTTAAAGAAAAAATTAAAAGTGGTACTTTAGTAGAAGAACTGCTTCCTGAAGCTTTTGCTTGTGTTAGAGAGTCTGCAAGACGAGTTTTAGGTGAACGCCATTACGATGTACAATTAATGGGAGGCATTATTCTTCACCATGGAAAAATTGCTGAAATGAGAACTGGTGAAGGAAAAACTTTAGTATCAACATTGCCAGTTTTTTTAAATTCATTATTAGGTAATGGAGTGCATGTAGTAACCGTAAATGATTATTTAGCAAAAAGAGATTCTGCTTGGATGGGAAAGGTATATAAATTTTTAGGTTTATCTGTTGGATGTATAACAAATGAAATGGAGGATGAGGAAAGAAAGAAAAATTATAACTGTGATGTGACCTATGGAACTAATAATGAATTTGGTTTTGATTATCTAAGAGATAATATGAAATATGACATAAATGAAATGGTACAAAGAGATCATTTTTTTTGTATTGTTGACGAAGTTGATAGTATTCTCATCGACGAGGCTAGAACACCGCTTGTGATTTCAGGTGCCACTGAAGATAAATCTGATCAATACTTTGTAGCCAATCGTTTTGTTAAATTACTCGAAAAACCTGATTATGAAATAGATGAAAAAAATAAAAATGTAATGTTGTCAGATAAAGGGATAGATAAAATTGAAAAAATGTCACAAACCTACGGAATATTAAAAAATAATAATTTTTATGACCCTCAAAATATTAATTTAGTTCATCATATCAACCAGGCTCTTAGAGCAAATCTATTATTTTTTTTAGATACAGATTATATTGTTAGAGATAATAAGGTCCAGCTTATAGATGAGTTTACTGGTCGCGTGCTTGAAGGAAGAAGATTTTCGGATGGCCTTCATCAAGCTTTGGAAGCAAAAGAACGTGTTGAAATAGAAAGCGAAAACCAAACTTTGGCTTCAATAACTTATCAAAATTATTTTAGATTATATAAAAAATTATCCGGTATGACAGGTACTGCGATGACAGAAGCGGAGGAGTTTGTTGACATATACAAATTAAGAACGGTTTCAATACCAACAAACAAGCCGATGATTAGAAATGATTATAATGATCAAATTTTTAGAACCGAAAAGGAGAAAGACAATGCTATTATAGAAAAAGTAATAGAGTGTAATAAAAAAAATCAACCAATTTTAGTGGGTACAACTAGTATAGAAAAATCTGAAAAAATTTCTTCACTATTAAAAAAAGATAAAATTAAACATAACGTCTTAAATGCAAAAAATCATGAAGGTGAAGCAAGAATAATAGCTGAGGCTGGAAAATTAGGAGCTGTAACAATAGCAACAAATATGGCGGGTCGTGGAACAGATATTCAATTAGGTGGAAATCGAATGTTTTTGTCTACTAAAGAGTCTGATGAAAAACCAAATCAACCAATTCAAGAAAAAGAAGAAGTAAAAAAAAATGGTGGTCTATTTGTTATTGGCACTGAAAGACATGAAAGTAGAAGAATAGATAACCAGCTTCGAGGAAGATCGGGAAGACAGGGTGATCCAGGTAAGTCAATATTTTATATAAGTTTGGAGGATGATTTGATGAGAATATTTGGATCAGAATCTATAGACACTATTATGAAAAAATTTGGCTTAAAAGAAGGAGAATCTATAGATCACCCTTGGATAAATAAAGCATTAGAAAGAGCACAAGAAAAAGTTGAAGGCAGAAATTTTGACATAAGAAAAACTTTATTAAAATTTGATGATGTTATGAATGACCAAAGACAGGTTATATTTGAACAGAGAAAAGAAATTCTTAAATCAAGTGACGTTAGTCAAATAATTATTTCTTTTGTAGAAGATATAATAAAAAACTTTGCAAATCAAAAAACCATACTTGATAGAGAAAACAACCCAGAGTCTTTTAAACAACTTATAAAGCCTGTTATGGGCCGTTCATTTAAAGAGGATGGGTTAAAAAATATTTTAAATTTAAATGTAAGTGATTTTGAAAATAAAGTTAAAGATACGTTTATTCTGTTAAGAAATAAAAGAATAGAATTGCTTGGTAAAAAATATAATGATGAACTTGAAAAAAGAGTTTTTTTACAAACAATTGATTTTCTATGGAGATCTCATTTACAGTACTTAGAGCATTTAAGACAAGTTGTTGGATTGCGTGGATATGCAGCAAAAGATCCTTTGGAAGAGTTTAAAAGAGAAGCATTTAATCTATTTGAAGGACTTCTTCATAAAATTAAAACTGATTTTATTACTTTTTTAAATAATATTGAAGTTGCTCCAGAAAAAATTGCAGAAAATAAAAAAAAATTTACAGATCATCCTAAATTTACTGACAGAAAAATGAAGCGAAATGAACCGTGCTTTTGCGAGTCAGGAAAAAAATATAAGCATTGTCACGGCGCTTTATAAAATTTTATTTCACTAAAATAAAAATCATTATAATTAAAGCAAATATAATTATAATCTCTTTTTTAAACTTATAAATAGTTTTCTTAAAAAGTGAAATAAAACCATTTTTTGGAACCCAATTTGTATCAGTGCTAAAAATACCAGCATTATTGGATTTACCAATATTTAAAAACTTCTCTTTTCTTTGTTCAAATATCTCTTCCCTAGAACATTTTTTAAATTCCTCTAAATATTTTAAAATTATTTTTTTTGTTGAAGACATAATTTCTTGTTTATTTCTATGAGCTCCCCCATTAGGTTCTTTAATTATTTCATCTATAATATTACTTTTCAAAAGTTCATTTGCCGTAAGCTTCATGGCTTTAGCAGATTCTAGAGATTTTGTAGGGTCTCTCCATAATATTGAAGCACAACCTTCTGGAGATATTACAGAATAAATTGCATTCTCTAACATAAGTACTTTGTTAGCGGAGGCTAAAGCTATTGCTCCACCAGATCCACCTTCACCAATAATAATTGATATAATTGGTACTTTTAAAGACATGCAGCATTCTATTGAGCTTGCTATTGATTCAGCTTGCCCTCTTTGTTCGGCTCCAATTCCTGGATAAGCTCCAGGTGTATCTATAAACGATATTACTGGAATATTAAATTTATCAGCAAGCTTCATTAATCTAATACACTTCCTATAGCCTTCTGGTCGCATCATCCCAAAATTTCTTTTTAGTCGACTATCTAGATCTTCTCCTTTTTCCTGACCAATAACTAAAACTGATTTACCTTCAAATAATGCAAAGCCAACAAGAACAGCTTCGTCTTCTGAAAATCTTCTATCTCCCGAAAGGTTAATAAATTTTTCGAATAAATTATTTATAAAGAATTTAGCTTTTGGTCGTTCTTCGTGACGTGCGACTTGTGTCTTTTGCCATTCGTTTAAATTTCCATATGTAATTTTTAATTTTTCATCAATTTCACTTTGAAGTTGAGATATTTTTCTAGTATTCACTTCAGAAATGCCTTCTTTGCTAAAAGGATCTTTTAACTTCTCTAGCTCTTCTTCTAAAAATTTTACATCTTTTTCAAATTCTAAATAAGTCTTCATGTATCTCTTTATAATTAAGAATTGACTTTTTTACAAACGTAATAGAAAATGGTCTTTTGTGGGAGAGACTATAAACATTTAATATAGCGCCGAAGGAGCAACCACCCCGGAAACTCTCAGGCAAAAGGACCACAAATCACAATAACTCTGGAAAGAGATAAAATCTCACCGAAGGAGCAAATCTCTCAGGTGCCAAGACAGAGGGGGCCGAAAAAAAATATGGCCAAAAAATACATAAAAGTAAAAAATTTATCTGTTTCGTTAGAATTAGCGAATTTTATAAATAAGGATCTTTTGCCCAAAACTGGTATTATTAAAGATAAGTTTTGGTCAGGCTTAGATAGATATGCACATGAACTTACAAAAAAAAATAAAAATCTATTAGAATTTAGAGAAATTTTAAAAAAAAAAATTGATATTTGGCATAGAGAAAGAAAAGGAAAAAAAATTGATATTAAAAAATATACTAAATTTTTAGAAGAAATAGGTTATCTAAAAAAAGAAGGAAAAAAATTTCAAATACAAACCAAAAATGTAGATAGTGAGATTTCAACAATTGCTGGACCCCAACTCGTTGTTCCAGTAATGAATGCAAGATATGCTTTAAATGCTGCTAATGCAAGATGGGGAAGCTTATATAATGCCCTGTACGGTACAGATGTAATTAAAGATTCTAACGGAGCTGAACGTGGTAAAAAGTATAATTTTATAAGAGGAGAAAAAGTAATTAAATATGCTAAAAAAATATTAGATTCTTATGTTCCTCTAAAAAATGGTAGCTGGAAAGATGTTAAAAATATTCCTCAGCTTAAAAATAATCAACTAAACTTAAAACTAAAAAATCCAAAACAATTTGTGGGATATTCTAAAAAATCAAACAATTTATCATCGCTTTTATTTATAAATAATAATCTTCATATAGATATTATATTTGATCCAGACAATACTCTTGAAGTTTTTAACCCTAGGGGTAATCAAGATAAAGCTGCGATACATGATATATTTTTAGAATCGGCTATAACGACAATTATGGATCATGAAGATTCTGTTGCAGCTGTAGATGCTGAAGACAAAATTCTTGGATATAGAAACTGGCTTGGATTAATGAAAGGCAACTTACAAGCTGAAATGCAAAAAGTAGGAAAAAAATTTATAAGACAACTAAACTCTGACAGAGAATATGTTTCCCCTACTGGAAGTAAATTTAAATTACACGGCAGGGCTCTAATGCTAAATAGAAACGTAGGTCATTTAATGACTAACCCGTCTATTTTGTTAAAAGATGGTTCGGAAATTCCAGAAGGAGTAATGGATGCTTTCGTAACAACAGCTGCAGCAATGCATGATTTTAAAAATAAAGGAAATTCAAGAACAAATTCTGTTTATATTGTTAAGCCAAAAATGCACGGACCATCTGAGGTTGCTTTTACTAATCTACTGTTTGAAAAAGTTGAAAAAGTTTTAGGATTAAAAAAGTATACAATTAAAATTGGAATAATGGATGAAGAAAGAAGAACAACAGTAAACTTGAAAGAATGTATACGAGCAGTAAAAAATAGAGTTGTGTTTATTAATACTGGATTTTTGGATCGTACTGGTGATGAAATACATACCTCAATGGAAGCTGGACCAATGATAAAAAAGGGGGATATGAAATCCTCTAAATGGATTGTTGCATATGAAAATAATAATGTGGATGTAGGTTTGTCATGTGGATTTTCTGGAATAGCACAAATTGGAAAAGGAATGTGGGCTGCTCCAGATAAAATGGCAGATATGACAAATCAAAAAATGAACCACCCAAAATCTGGTGCTAACTGTGCTTGGGTACCGTCACCAACCGCTGCAACACTTCATGCTATGCATTACCATCAAATTGACGTGTTTGCTAAACAAACAAAATTAAAAAATAGATCTAAAGCTAAAATTTCTGAAATCCTCACAATACCTATTTCAGATAAACCAAATTGGTCAATAAAGGAAATTTCAAAAGAGTTGGAAAATAATGCACAAGGTATTTTAGGGTATGTTGTTAGATGGATTGATCAAGGAGTGGGCTGTTCAAAAGTACCTGACATTAACAACGTAGGTTTAATGGAAGATAGAGCAACTTTAAGAATTTCATCACAACATATAGCTAACTGGCTTTACCATGGTATTTGTAGCAAAGAACAAGTATTGAAAACAATGAAAAAAATGGCAAAAATTGTTGATAAACAAAATATTAAAGATCCTGCTTTAAAAGGTTATGCGTCTTATAAAACTATGTCAGATAATTATGATAAATCTATTGCGTTTAAAGCTGCCTGTGAATTAGTTTTCCATGGTCGAAATCAACCATCTGGATATACGGAGCCTATTTTACATTTGAATAGACTGCTTAAGAAAATTTAGTCGCCAACTACAGGACCCCTATTCTTAAAGGCAGAAAATAAAGTACCATCGTCTAAAAACTCTATTTCTCCACCCACTGGTAGTCCTTGTGCTAGTTTTGATATTTTTACTTTTAAGTCTTTAAGACTATCTTGTATATAATGAGCTGTAGTCTGTCCTTCCACAGTAGCACTAGTTGCTAAAATAACTTCCTGTATGGAATTATTTTTAACTCGGTTTATTAGTGAAGATAATAATAAGCCATCGTTCTTTTTACTTTCTAGCGCTGGTAAAGTTCCACCTAAGATATGGTAATGGCCTTTATATATTCCAGTATTTTCAATAACCCACATGTCTGCAATATTCTCAACAACACAAATTTTATCATATATTCCATTTTCACAGACACATTTTAAATTATTAGATTTTAAGTTTCCACAATTTTTACATTTAATAACATTTTTATAAACCTGTGCTAAAGTATTAGTCAAAGGTTTGACTAACTCATCTCTATTGTTAATAAGTTTTAATACAATCCTTTTTGCAGATTTGGGTCCTAGACCTGGCAGCCTAGAAATAATTTTTATTAAATCTTCTATTTCTTTAACATTATTATTTGCCATTTTTCCCCTTAAAATGGTAGTTTGAAACCTGGAGGTAAACTAATACCACCAGTCACCTTAGATATCTCTTCGGATGATTTTATTTTTAAATTAGATTTAGCATCATTATGAGCAGCAACAATAAGATCCTCAATTATTTCTTTCGACTCTTTTAGCAACTTGTCATCAATAGCAATCTTTTTTAGTTCACCATCACCATTCATGATTATTTTAACTGACCCAGCGCCAGCAACACCTTCAACTTCTATTTTTTTAAGAGCATCTTGTGTTTCTTTCATTTTTTCTTGCATTTTTTTTGCTTGTGACATTAAATCTGTAAAATTATTCATAATATTATTCCACCTTTTTTACTTCTATAAGCTCAATATCATCAAAAAAGTTTTTAAACTCTTTATATACTAAACCTTCTTTTTCAGTTGTTAATTGTTCTTTTTTTTTCCTGTCATTAAGTTTTGCTATAGATTCTTGTCCTTCTCCCTTTGTTAAGCTTATAACCCATCTTTTGCTTGTCCATTGTAATAATTTTTCTGATAATTTTCTAACAAAATTTTTTCCAAGGTTATCGTTAAAGCTTATATCAATTTTTCCTTCAGAAAATTTTATTAAATTAACATTATTTTCCAATTCATATTTTAGCTCGATCTCTCTTTTAAGTGAAGATAATTTAACTAAATCTTGAAAAGATAAAATGCTTTCATTGTCAATTTTTTTTTCTAGAGGTTCAGGTTTTGGTTTAACTTGAATCGTACTTTTCATCTGGTTTTTAGATGGGGTAAATATATTCTTATCATCACTTAAAATTCTTTTTTCTATTTGTTTATTGTCCTGTAAGGTAGCTTGGGCACTTTTTTCATTTGAATTTAAATCTTCTAGAACTTTTTCGTATGAAGGCATATCTTTTAAATGAATTAATCTAATAATAAGCATTTCAACTGATAAAATAGGGTTTGAGACAATTGATAACTCTTCCAAACTTTTAAGGATAAATTGCCAAAAAACTATTAAAGTAGTTGTGCTTACTTCTTTAGAGATCTTTTCTATTACATCTAAATCAGACTCTGAAATTGATAAATCAGAATCAATGTTTCCTATATTTTTTTTTTGTTGCACAAAATATATTATTTCTAAAAAATCATTAATAAAGTTTTCAGGCTCCAATCCTTCAATTATCAATTCCTTAAATTTTTCAATCGATTTTTTTTGATCACCGCTAAATATATAATTTATTAAATCTAAAAGTTTTGATCGGTCTGCAATCCCAAGCATTCGTCTGATAAATACTTCATCAATTTCTTTTTCACTTATATTTTGGCTAACAAATGCTCTATCTAAAAGCGACAGAGAGTCTCTAACGGAACCTTCTGATGCCTTTGCAATTAGTTTCAAAGCTGCTTCTGTTATTTTTCCTCCTTCAATTTTTGTTATTCTATTAAGATTTTCTAATAAAATTGAAATAGAAATTCTATTTAAATCAAACCTTTGGCATCTTGATATTATCGTAACAGGTATTTTTTTAACTTCAGTCGTAGCAAAAATAAATTTTAGATGCGGGGGTGGCTCTTCTAGTGTTTTTAAAAGACCATTGAATGCTTGTTTTGATAACATATGTATTTCATCAATTATATATATTTTATACTTTCCACTTGTAGGATTGTATTTTGATGACTCTATTAATTCCCTGACGTCATCAATTCCAGTTTTCGAAGCAGCATCCATTTCTAAAACATCAAGGTGCCTATCATTAGTTATTTCCTTACAACTATCGCAGTCACAATATTCGTCAATTTTATTTGCAATAAAATCTTTTTTGCAATTTATAGCTTTAGCAATTAAGCGGGCGGTTGTCGTTTTTCCTGTGCCTCTAATTCCTGTTAATAAATAGGCATTAGGTAATTTTTTCAGCTTAATTGAATTAGTTATGGTTTCTACCATTATATCTTGACCTATTAATTCTTTAAAATTCTGAGGTCTATATTTTAGTGCTAAAATTTTATTTTTTTTATTTTCCATTTTATTAAAGGAGACTGAACAACAACCTGAAAAAAATTTGTTGCGGCTGCTACGTTTCCGTTCTGACCGGGTTATGCAAAAGTTTCCACCTGCTGCCAGCCTCCTATTTTATTATATCAGGTTAAAATTAATAACCGCAATATACGTGTAGGTTGTTTATTTATTTTTATTTCTGTATGTATGAGCTTCGTAAACCCCCAAAACATCTAGTTTTTCTGTATGAAACCCAAGTTCTTCAAGAGCTTTTTGTACTGACTCATCTTCTATATGACCCTCCATATCAATATAAAAATTAACCTGATCGAATGTATTTTTAACCGAAAAACTTTCTAATTTACATAAATTGACACCATTAGTCGCGAAGCCACCTAGGGCTTTGTAAAGTGAAGCTGGCACACTTTTTATTTTAAAAATGCAACTTGTAATATATTTTTTATTTTTTCTTTCTGGATGTTTAATTTCTTTGCTCATTATATAAAAACGGGTCATATTTCCTGGTTCATCTTCAACATTTGATTTTAATATCTCTAAATTATAAATTTCTGCAGCTAAGGCTGATGCAATGGCTGAATCGTTTTTATTTTTATTTTCAGAAACAAATTTTGCTGAACCTGCTGTATCTGCAGATACTATTGGATTAATATTATTCGTTGATATTAGCTTTGTGCATTGTCCTATTGCCTGAGAATGACTTCTTACAGTTTTTATATCTTTAATTGTTGAACCTTTAATGCCAAGTAAATGATGATTAATTTTTTGGAAGTGTTCTGCGTGTATTTGTAACTTATACTTTGGTATTAAATAATGTATGTCTGCAACTCTACCTGCTAAAGAATTTTCAATTGGGATAAAAATCTTATATTCAGAATTATCTTTTGCAATTTTAAAAGTTTCTTCAAAGGTCCTACAAAACTTTATTTCTGCTTTGGGAAAAACTTCCAAACAAGCTAAATGTGAATAAGCGCCCTTTTCGCCTTGCAGTGCAGCTTTGATTTTTTCGCTCATATTTAGCTCATTTCCTTTATTACTTTTTTAAGATCTTGTTCTGTATCTACACCTAACGGTGAAAACCTGCTGTAAGCTACTTTAATTTTAATATTATTTTCCATAGCTCTCATCTGCTCTAAATTTCTTTCTATTTCTAATTTTGATCTTAGAAGCTTTACATACTTTGATAAAGCTAAATTTGTATAGGCATATACACCTATGTGATGATAAATTTTTTTATCACCTAAATCGATGCTCGTGCGAAAAAAATCTTTCACATCTAAAAAATTTTTATCATTTAAATCTTTATCAACTTCTAGTTTAACAACATTGGGGTCATCAATTTCATCTTTACTTTTTATCACTGATGCTAACGTTCCAATATCACATTTTTCATTTCTCATGAATTTTTCTAAATTTATAATTGAAGTAGGGTCAATGTTTGGCATGTCCCCTTGAAGGTTGATAATCAAATCTGCTTCAGCATTGCTGCTTTTTTTGTATGCTTCATACACCCTATCACTTCCTGAAACGTGTTCACTTTTAGTAAGAATGACATTTCCTCCATTTTCTTCAACAATGTCTTTTATTTTTTGGTCAGGAGTGGCAACTAAAACATCGCCAACGTCAGATTCTTTTGCTTTATTTAATACATGAATAATCATTGGAACTTTTTTAATTTTTGCTAGAGGTTTGTTTGGAAACCTTTTGGCGCCAAGTCTAGTAGGTATAATTATTACAGTATTTTTCATAAATAACAAATGTATGCGTCTAACAGTCGCAAAATAAACTCATTTAAGCTTACTTTGTTTATTTGCATCATGTTATATTTAGAATTAATTTGTACTAAATTTACAAGCTTTTTTAAAATGAATAAAATAATTGTCTCTATTATATTGGCTTTAACGTTAGTTTTTGTAATTAATAAAATTACAGATAGTATATATTATGTTGAGAAACCAAAAAAGTCTGCATACCAAGTTGATATTGCTGTTTCTTCTGAATCTTCAGAGACAAAAGAAGTCAGCTCAGATACTGTTAATATCATGGCTTTATTTGCTTCAACAAGCGCAGGTGAAGGACAAAAGATTTTTAAGAAATGTGCAGCTTGTCATAGTATAGCACAAGGTGGCGCAAATAAAATTGGCCCAGCGCTATGGGGTGTATTGGGAAGAAACGCAGGAACCCATTCGGACTATAAGTACTCGAAAGCAATGGCAGCTCATTCTAAGCCATGGTCCATTGAGGAGATGAATGGTTTTCTTTTAAAACCAAAAGAATGGATCAAAGGAACAAAAATGTCTTTTGCTGGTTTAAAAAATGCAAGAGATAGAGCTGCAGTTATACTTTATATGAATGCAAATACAGAAAACCCGTTACCTTTAAACTAAATATTTATTTAAGACACCACTCTATAATACTTTTTTGGGCATAAATTCTATTTAAGGCTTCTAACCATACCACTGATTGTTTACCATCCATAATGTCACTTGTAACCTCTTCACCTCTACTGGCTGGAAGACAATGCATAAAAATTGCATCAGATTTTGCATGTTTCATTATTTTGTTATTTACTTGATAAGGTTTAAGCAATTTTTTTTTATTTTTTTTATTTACTTTATCTCCCATTGAAATCCATTTGTCAGTCATAATACAATCAGCTAAACTTGCTGCCTTCTTGGGGTCGTTTGTAATCAAAATTTTTCCTTTATTTTTTGTTGCCCAGTCTATAATTTTTTTATTTGGTCTTAATTTTTTTGGACAAGCTATAGTTAATTCAAAATTAAATTTAACTGATGCCTCAATTAATGAATAAACAATATTATTTCCATCTCCTAACCAAGCAATTTTTTTATTTGTAATAGGTCCTTTTAATTCTTCAAAAGTCATGATGTCGGACATAATCTGGCATGGATGACTTAAATTAGTTAGCCCATTAATAATAGGTATACCTAAATATTTAGAAAATTCTAAAAAACGTTCATGATCTGAGGTCCTCATCATTACAATATCACCATATTGAGATAGAATTTTAGCAGTATCATGTATACTTTCATCTCCACTACCATAGTGACTTTCTCTAGGATTTAATACTAACAGCTGCCCTCCCAGTTGTTTCATCGCAAGCTCAAAAGATAATCTCGTTCTTGTTGAGGGTTTTTCAAAAATCATTATTAAAGTTTTATCACTCAATGGTTTATACAGATCTTGATCGGGCCTCTTTAAACTAAATCTTTTTTCTTTTTGAGCTAATGCGTGATCAATAATATTTCTTAAATCTTCTTTATCTACATCAGCTATATTTATAAAGTTTTTCATAATTGGCTCATTTCCTTACAAACAGTTTCAATTTTATCAACTGCCTCATCAAGTTCAACATTGCTTACTATAAGTGGTGGAAAAAGTCTTATAACATTCTCTTCAGCTTTTACAGTAAGCATTTTATGATCCATAAGTTTTTTCATAAATTCAGTATTATCTACCACCATCTTTAAACCTCTTATTAAACCAACACCTCTTATTTCCTGAATTATTTTTGGATATTTTTTTTTAATTTTATTTAAACTTTTATGTAAATATTCTCCTTTTTGTTCTACTTTTTTTAAAAAACTTTTTTCTAAAATAATATCGAGCACTGCATTTCCTACGGCCATAGCTAAAGGATTTCCTCCAAAAGTGCTTCCATGAGTGCCAGGGGTCATTCCAACTGAAACTTTTTTGGTTAGTAAACAAGCGCCGAGTGGAAAACCTCCACCTATACCTTTGGCAATAGGCACTATATCTGGAGCAATTCCAGATTTATCAAAAGCAAAAAAACTACCTGTTCTGTATGCGGATTGAACCTCATCTAAAATTAAAAGTATATCATGCTCATCACAGAGGTCTCTTAAACCTTTAAGACAAAAATCAGGAATAACTTTAATTCCACCTTCCCCCATAATAGTTTCAACCATAATTGCTGCTGTATTCTTACTAATAGCTTTTTTTATTGCTTCATGGTCTGCAAAAGGAACTTGATCAAACCCATCAACCTTAGGACCAAATCCTTCAACATGTTTAGGGTTATTAGCTGCAAACAAAGCTGCTAACGTTCTGCCATGGAATGCACCTTTAAAAGTAATAATTCTATTTTTTTCTGGTTTTCCTATTTTATGAAAATACTTTCTTGCAATTTTAATGCTTACTTCTGTTGCTTCTGTTCCTGAGTTTTGAAAACAAACAAAATCTGCAAATGTTTTATCCGTCAATCTTTTTGCTAATTTTTCTTGGTCTGGAATTACGAAAGCATTAGAAACATGCCATAATTTTTTTGATTGTTTTTGAATAGTTTCTACTAGGTGTTCATGGCAATGACCTAAAATATTAGAAGCAATACCTTGAACAAAATCAAGGTATTTATCTCCATTATCACTAAAAAGATAAGAGCCTTTTCCTTTAGTGAAAGAAATATCTTTTCTAGCATATGTGCCAAGAACAGAACTCATAAATAAATTAAGATTTTATTTTATAACCTTTTTTAAATAAAATATACGCTACAAACCATGTAATAAAACTTAAAAAAATTAAATAAAAAAGACCAAATTTTATTGAGCCATCCGATACACCTAGGAAGCCATATCTAAATCCATCAATAATATAAAAAAATGGGTTCAATTCGCTAATTCTTTGCAATATATTTGGTAATCTTTCAATTGAATAAAAGGTCCCTGATAAAAATGAAAGTGGAACTATAATAAAATTTGTTGCACTTGCCATATGGTCAAACTTCTCTGCCCATAAACCAACAATAAAACCTATAGAACTTAGAATGAATGAACCTAAAAATGTATAAACGAAAATGTAAAAAAAACTATGAAAGGGTAATTCAACAAAAAATTCAAATACAAAAATTGATGATATGGCAATAATTAAGCTTCTAGTACATGCCGCTAGATTTGTTGCAATAGTAATTTCTCCTGGGCTTAAGGGAGCATACAAAACATCAACTATATTTCCTTGAATTTTTCCAATCATAATTGATGAAGAGGTATGAGAAAAAGCCTGCTGAATTACTTGCATGGCTATTAAACCAGGAGCAAGAAAAGTTATAAATGGATAGCCCAAAACATCACCTCTGCCATTTCCTATTGATAGTGAAAGAACAAGTAAAAAAAGAAGTGAAGTTACAAGAGGAGATATAACAGTTTGGATAACAACGATTAAAAATCTTAATACTTCTTTTTTATAAATCGTCCAAAAGCCTATCCAATTAACATTTCCTATTTTTTTATCATTAATTTTGTATTTATTTTCAATGTCCAACATATTAAAAAGTTATATATGAAAGGAGCGATAAATAAAGAATGGCAATTAAATCAAATAATGTGAATAAGATATCCACATAGTGTATTTTTTTTTATTGCAAACACAACATATAGTAGCTTTAATCCAATTATATATAAATGAGTTGGACACCTGAAAAAGAAGAAAAACTAAAAGATCTTTGGAAAAAAGGTCATACAGCAAGTCAAATTGCAAATTTACTCGGTGACACAACGAGAAATGCAGTTATTGGTAAAGCCCATAGATTAAACTTAGAGGCTAGAGCCAGTTCTAAAAAATCTGTACAAAAGGGAAATATAGAAAATAACAATAAAGATGTTAAGCGCCAAAAGCTTAGTAGAAAACAAAAATTTAAGTCTTTGCTATTAGATAAAAGTTTTGAACCAGAAAACCCAAAACAATTGGAAGAGCTTACAGATGAGACATGTAGGTGGCCTATTGGACACCCACCTGAGGAAAATTTTCATTTTTGTGGTAGAAAACCAATTGATAAGTTTCCATATTGCAAACTCCATGTTCTTTACGCTTTTCAACCAAAAAATGCAAAGGAAGAGGATATAGTTACAGAAGATGATGTTCCTAAGTTTATTGAGAAAAAAATTAAATCAGCTTAGTTTACTGAGATAGTCCTTTAATTTTTTTTAACAGGTCCTCATTTATTTTTCTTGGACTTTTGTCTAGTCGATTTTTATGTCTTCTTTCGCCAGGTAAACGAACACCATCCATTGATTTCATTTTATCAAAAAATTGATCTGCATGCTTTTCCCAACCTGATCCAGCTATTTTTTCTGGTGATACTGCCAATATAAATTCTCCTCCACTCGGCGGTCCACCATCGTTATTATCTTTAGTAGCAGTTTCAAAACTAAAATTATCACCAACTAAAGCTCCAGCCAATAACTCTACCATCATTGCAATTCCGGATCCTTTGTGTCCGCCAAAAGGAAGCAAAACTCCTCCATCTGCTATTTCAGCTGGATCAGTGGTTTCTTTTCCATCTTTATTTAATCCTGTGCCTAGAGGAACTTTGTGACCTTCTCTTTTAGCAACTTGAACTTCTCCCATTGCCATTGATGCTGTAGCCATGTCATAAACAACTGGTGTTTTGCCGGGGCGCGGCCAGGCAAAAGAAATTGGATTTGTTCCAAACAAAGGTTTTTTTGCACCAGCTGGAGCCACTGAAGGTTTATAAGAAGTACAAGCAAAAGCTACTAATCCTGCCTCCGCTACAGCTTCTGTTTCAGGCCACATAGCAGCCATATGATGTGAATTATTAATTGCTAAAACAGCTACTCCATTTTCTTTAGCAGCTTTAATTAATTCTGGTAAACCTTTACTAAGAACCATTGGTGCTAAACAATTGTTTCCTAAAACTTTTATTACACTAGGTGAGATTTTCTTAACTTTAGGTCTTGCTTTTCCATTAATTTTTCCACTTTTAAGTCCAGCAACATAAGCTGGTAATCTAAATAATCCATGAGATAAAGAACCATCTCGTTCGGCCTTCATTATTAAGTCTGCTAGGATAGAACTTGTTTCATCATCACAGCCATTAGCTAATAAAGTTTTTTTAGCTAAATCTAGTATTTCGTCTAATGTTAAAGAAACAGTACTCACATAAACTATTAAATATTATTTATGTTTTCTTTTCAAATCCTTTTTGAGATCATCATGGTCGCCCACAACTGTATGATATCTACTTTTAGTGACATATTTTTCTAAAAAAGGAACAGCTAATAATGGCAAAAATCCACCGAGAACTATTCCGTAGGCTGCACTTTTTAAATTAGGATCTGCTAAAGCTGCAATAAAGTCTGCTATAATATGAGCTAAAACTATTCCTACTATGCCGGCAATAGCACCGCTAGATACTATCTTTAACAAACGATTAATACTCCAGCCAGAATAAAAACCAATTAGCGGTATTAAAGTATGTATAAATCCAAAAATAAAACCTCTTAATATGCTATGTTCTTCTATTATTTCTTCTAAAAAATGAAAAAATTCTGGCAGTTCGTGTGCGTGCGCTTCCATTAATTACATCTCCTGCATGTTGTTGATATTTCAAGTTCAAAATTTGAAAAGTCATACTTTTCTTTAGTTTTTAAATTATTAAATAATTTAGAAAAAATATTTGGATTAATTTCCTCAGTTTTTTCACACTTTTTACAAATTGCTAACGCTGGGTTATGTTTTTCTTTTACATCGCTATGACAAAGGAAATAGTTTTTGTTTTGATTAGACTTGTGTACAACACCAATTTTTTGTAAATTTTTTAGTGAACGGTAGATTGTCATTGGCTTAATATTTTTGTACTTTTGTATTTCCTTTAAAACATCATATGCGGACAGACCCTTAGTATTTTTTTTTAAAACAGTTAATACCTGTTGGTCATTTTTAAGCTTACATTTAATAATTTTCATATGTTATGTTATAACATAACATGTCTAAATGGCAAATTATTAATATACAACTTGACGTGAGTTTAAATTATTATAATTAAAGGATTTTGGGCCTATCAAATATTTAAATAAATAAACTTTTTACTGGATTAAATTATTTCGTAAGCTTATATAGAAATAACTTTATGGAACTAACATTAATATACACAATCATTGGTTTTGCTTTAGCGGGCTGGTCTGTAATTGGTAACGACTCTATTCAAACATTAGGAACGTTTATAGCTTCCAAACAGAAATGGTTTAAGTGGTACACGTTAGCTTCGGCTGCTTCTTTTGCTATGATCGTTACTATAACTTATGGATGGTGGGCATATGATGGAGATATTTCATACGGACGACTAACAAGAATTCCTTATCAAGAAATTCAGTGGTATCACGCAGTTGCACCTGGAATATTATTATTACTTACACGAATAGGAATTCCAGTTTCAACAACCTTTTTAGTTTTATCAGCTTTTGCTTCAACGGTTGTTTTAGAAAAAATGCTTATGAAAAGTATCGTTGGTTATGGCATTGCAGCTGGTGCAGCTTATATTTGCTGGATTGTTATTTCTAAATTTATAAATGAAAAATTTGACGAAGTAACTGGAAAAAAAAGTATTGCATTTTGGCGTAACTCTGTTTGGATTAGTTCTGCCTATCTATGGGCGGCTTGGCTTTCTCATGATGTTGCAAATATTGCTGTTTATTTACCAAGACAAGTTGATTTTTGGTTATTAGCAGTTGTTCTAGCTTATTTTACAATTTTACTTTTTTATATTTTTTACATCCAAGGCGGCCCAATTCAAAAGGTTGTTTTAGATAAAACGGGAACTAGGTACGCTCGATCAGCAACTATCATTAATACAATATATGCCGTAGTGCTTTATTACTTTAAAGAATTAAACGATCTACCTATGTCAACAACATGGGTATTTGTAGGTTTATTATGTGGAAGAGAACTTGCAATATCCACAATGAACAAAGAATATAAATTTAAATACGTGTTTCCACTTATTGGTAAAGACTTTGTTAAAATGATTTTTGGTTTAAGTATTTCTGTGGGTATTGTCTTGGCTATTCACTATATTATTATTCCTGGTGGTTATGGTTTATAATTTTAACCGAATTGACCACCCGTTCTAAATCTATAAATATATTTAGATAAGATATTTTTAATTGGTGTTCCAGTAATTCCAAGATCTTTTAAAGTAGGATAATTTCCGGAAACAATATTGTTGTATTTTAATAGCTCAACTTGGTCTGGGGTCAAAAGTGGATGAGGCATCACTTGCAAAAAGTAAGATTGAAATTTTGCAAATCCAAAAGGAATAGGAATTAAAAGTCTTTTCTTCTTAATTTCAGTTAATAAAATTTCCATTAACTCTTTAAATGAATAATTTTCAGGACCACCCAATTCATATACTTTGGGCTCTAAATTATTTAATTCTAATGCTTTGACAATGGCATTTGCTACATCACCAACATATATTGGTGCAAATTTTGTTTTGCCGCCACCTATTAAAGGAAGAGCTGGTGAAAACTGTGCAAGAGAAGCAAAAGTATTAAAAAATTTATCTTCTGGACCAAAAACTATTGAAGGCCTCAAAATTACTGACGGCTTAAAATTTTCTTGTATATTTTTTTCTCCTTCAAATTTAGACTGCATATAAACTGAACTGTGTTTATCTTGTATTCCTAAAGCGCTTACATGTACTAAATTTTTAATACCAATTTCATTACATAAATTACTTAACATATTTGGAAATTCAGAGTGAATTTCGTTAAATTTTTGATTTCTACTCTCATATAAAATACCCACAAGGTTTATAACTAAATCACAATTTTCTAGAATTTTTTTTAAATCATTTGGATTAAAAATATTTGTTTTAAATAATTCAATTTGTCCTGGATTTCCTAAAGGTTTTAAATAACCTTTTAAGTAAGGGTTTCGAGTCGCCACCTTAATTCTATAGTCTAACTTGGTTAATTCACGCATTAAATGTTTGCCAAGAAATCCTCCAGCTCCAAAAATAGCTATTATTTTTTGATTATTTTGCATTTTACTAACATTAACATTATATATTAAATTAAATATGACTAAAATTTATAAGTTTCAAGATGATATTTCGACTGACATCCTTAGAGAGCTAGAAAAGAATTCAAGTTTAGCGATAGATACCGAAGGATCAGGTTTGCAAATCCCGCATAGAGACAGGTTAAGTTTAATTCAAATCAGCACAGGAAACAATGATGCTTATATTATTCAGCCAAATCGAAAACATTATAAAGCTCCAAATATTGTTAAGATTTTAGAAAATTCAAAAATTACAAAAATTGGACACTATTTGAGATATGATGTTTCTGGTTTAGAATATTTTTTAAAATGCGAAGTAAAAAATATTTTTGATACTAAAATAGCTAGCAAACTTTGTAGAACATACACGCAGAACCACGGCCTTAAAGATTTAGTAATGGAATTTTGTAATAAAAAGTTAGATAAAAGACTTGGAAGCAGCGACTGGAATAAAAATTTAGAAGATCTCTCTGATGCACAGCTTCAGTACTGCAGTAATGATGTGATATTCTTACATAAGATAAAAGAAAATCTTTATACAATGTTAAAAAGAGAAGACAGAATTGAGCTTTATGAAAATAGTATTCAATTTTTAAAAACTAGAATTAAGTTAGATCAAAGTGGCTTTACAGAAGATATTTTTTCACACTCTTAAAATAAAATGAATAAAGATTTAAAAATAGCAAAAAAAACAGTAGAGACTGAAATTCAAGGATTAAAAGAACTCGCAAACAGTTTTAATAGTTCCTCTCAATTTTCAAAAGCTGTAAATTTAATTTCTAAAATTAGAGGGAAATGTTTGGTGGTTGGAGTTGGAAAAAGTTATATTGTGGGTCTAAAAATAGCTTCAACTTTATCTAGTTTAGGAACACCAAGCGTAGCTTTTTCAGCAAATGATTTACAACATGGTGGACTTGGTGCAATTCAAAAAAACCAAGATGCAATGTTAGTGTTTAGTGTATCGGGTGAGTCATCTGAACTAAACAGTATTTTAAGATATGCCAATAGATATAAAATTTCTGTAATAGGTGTTAGCTGCAAACCATCTTCAATGTTACTTAGAAACTCCACAATTAAGATTCTATTACCAAAAGTAGTCGAAGCTGGACATAGTCTGGCACCCACTTCATCAAGTTTAAACTTCCTTGCGTGGGGTGATGCTTTAAGTATTTCGTGCATGAAGAGAAAAAAATGGACAAACAAAAAATTTATTATGACACATCCGTCTGGAATATTAGCAACAGCTTTAATTCAAGTGAGTGAATTAATGGTTACAGGAAAAAAAATTCCTATAGTTTTAGCAAACCAAACTATGCGTAAAGCCATTAATGAGATGTCACAAAAAAAGTTAGGAATTGTATGTGTTAAAGAGGAAAATGGTAAAGTTAATTTAATCACAGATGGAGATATAAGACGAAATAGTAATAATCTTTTTGATAAAAAGGTAATTAAAGTTTGTAGTAAAAATCCTGCTTGGATTTCTGATTCAGCAACTGCGCTGGCCGCAATAGAAAAAATGAACTCATTAGAAATATCTTCACTTTTAGTTGCTAGAAAAAAAGATATAAAGAAAAAAAATAAAAAAGTAATTGGAGTTTTGCATCTACAACATTGTCTTTCAGCGGGGATAAAATGAAAAAAAATGAAAAGGTATTACAAATTACGCTTCTCTCTATTGGGTTAACTCTAGTGTTGGCAACTTATTTTCTTTACCCAAATATCAAAGAAAAACAGTTAGTTCAAAATCAAATTGAAGAAAAAAAAGAAGATTTACAAATAGACGATAAAAAAAGTAATTTTTTTCAAAAAGTTGAATACAAAGGATATTACGACTTAGATAAACCTTTTATTGTAAAATCTGATGAGGCTCAAGTTAAGATAGAAAGTCCCAACTTAATATATATGAGCTCTATGACTGTTACTTTATACATGGACGATGGTAGAGTTGTAACTATTACATCAGATAATGGTGTATACAATAAAACAACATATGACTGTTTTTTTGAAAACAATGTAAAAGCTACAGACGAAGAAATTGTAATTTTAGCACAAAATTTAGACCTTATTGCTTCAAGTGAAACTGCCACAGCATACAAAGATGTTTATTTAAAAACTAATGCAGGTTCAATGAAAGCAGATAAAGTTGACTATAATTTTAAAACAAATTACTACAAAGTTTCAATGCTAAGTGATGAAACAATTAAAATAAAATTGATAAATTAAATGAATAATAACGTTAAAAAATTTAGAATTATTAAATTTAAATCAAAACCAATTTTGTCTGTAAAAAATATTGCGAAGTCCTTTGATGGTCGAATAATCCTAAGGAAAATTGATATGCATTTAAATAAAGGTGAAATGCTTGGTCTTTTAGGTAGTAACGGTGCTGGAAAAAGTACTTTTATGAATATTGTTTTAGGTTTATTAAAATCTGATTTTGGTGATATTTTTTTAAATAATATAAAACTAACAAATCTTCCAATTCACGAGAGAGCAAAATTAGGTATTGCTTATTTGCCACAACAAACTTCTATTTTTAGAGGCTTAACAGTTTATGAAAATTTAATGGGAATAGCGCAAATTGTCAAAAAAAATTCTAAAGAACAAAAAGATATAGTAGAAAAATTAATGGCTGAATTTTCAATAACTCATTTAAGAGATGTAAAAGCTACTGCTCTTTCTGGTGGTGAAAGACGAAGAACAGAAATTGCTCGATGTTTAATTATTAATCCAAAAGTTTTACTTTTGGACGAACCATTTGCTGGAGTGGATTTACTTTCACTACAGGATATAAAAAGTCTTTTAGTTAAATTGCAGTCAAGAGGTTGTGCTGTATTAGTTACTGATCATAATGCATCTCAATTATTAAGTGTGGTTGACAGAGCATATGTTATTGCAAATGGAACAATTGTAGCAAATGGAACTCCTAGGGCAATTGTAAATACTGCGGAAGCCAAAAAACTGTACTTTGGTGAAAACTTTAAATTTTAGTTTTAAATGATTAGAAAATTTTCTGTTTCAATAGATAAAAAAATAAAAAAATTTAATAAAACAATATTACCACCGGGAGACAAATCTATTTCTAATAGATTTTTTTTTATAGCCTCTCAGGCAACTGGCATTTCTAAAGCTGAAGGGATCTTAGAAGCCGAAGATGTTTTAAATAATATAAAAATATTAAAAAAACTTGGTGTTAAAATTATTAAAAAAAATAAAGTTTTTTATGTATATGGCAATGGTTTAAAAAGCTTAATAATAAAAGAAAATTTAAAAATTTATGCTGGAAATGCTGGTACGGTTGCTCGCTGCATTATGGGATTATTAGCACCATATCCAAAAACATTTAATATATCTGGAGACTCAAGTTTATCACGAAGAGATTTTTACAGGTGTATAGAGCCTCTAGAAAAATTTGGTTGCTCTTTTTTACCAAGAGGCAAAACTACGTTGCCGCTAAAAATGAAAGGAACTAACTGGATATTACCTTTAAATAACTACAAATTGAATTATCCTTCTGCTCAAGTAAAAACTTGTTGTATCTTTGCATCTCTAATGTCTCCAGGCATTTCTACAATAATAGAACCATTAAAACTAGCTTCGCGAACCCATACCGAGATTCTACTCAAATATGTTGGTGCTGATATTGAGGTTAAAAAAAATAAGAATTTTAATTTAATAAAAGTTAGAGGTTTAAAAGATTTTAAAGCTTTTAATGTAAAAATTCCAGGAGACATGTCTGCAGCGGCTTTTTTTATTGCATTAACTACTTTAAGTAAAAATTCAAAAATTAAAATAAATAATGTAAATCTTAATCCTTTTCGAACAGGTTTTTTAAGTATAATAAAAAAAATGGGAGGAAAGATTTCTATAATTGATGAAAAAAACGTGTGTGGTGAAAAAAGAGGAAATTTGATTGTTAAAAGTTCTAATCTTCGCTCAATAAATTGTCCAGCTTCTATTGCTGCCAAAATGATTGATGAATATCCAATAGCCATGCTTTGTGCAGCTAAAGCTAAAGGTGTGTCAAATTTTTATGGTCTTGAAGAATTGAATAAAAAAGAAAGTAAAAGATTAAATGTGTGTAACAAATTTTTAAATCAAATTGGAATTAAAACAAAATTAGGTAAAGATAAAATTAAAATTTTTGGAAACCCAGATCTTCAAATTAATAAGCCTTATACAATAAAAACACATAAAGATCATAGAATTGCAAAAATGGCATTTGTGGCAGGACAAATTTTTGTTTCTAAAGGAGAACTAAAAATTAAAAATTTTGAAAATGTAAATACCTCTTTTCCTGAATTCCTTAAAATAATGAAAAAGTTAAGTTGCAAATATGAAATTAAAAAAAATAATTAGAGTTGCGGTAGATAGTCCAAGTGCTTCAGGAGCTGGGACGATCTCAAAGAAAATTGCAAAACACTATAATTTAATTTACTGTGATACAGGTAAAATTTATAGATTGCTCGCCTATGCTCTTATTAAAAATAAAAATATTAAAAATAAAATTAACTTTTTATCTAGATTAAGCAAAAAAATTAGTCTCAAGAAATTATTAGATAAAAATTTGCTTAACGATGATGTTGCATACACTGCATCAAAAATTGCTAAAGATTTAAGAGTTAGAAAACTTGTGCTGAAGTTTCAAAAAGACTTAGCTTACAATCCGCCTAAAAGTTTTAATGGATCTATTTTAGATGGAAGAGATATTTCTTCTATTGTAGTGCCTGATGCTCACATAAAAATATATATAACTGCTAATATCAATATACGAGCTAGAAGACGCTTTAAAGAACTCAAAAAACTAGGAAAAAAAGTAAAATTTCAAGAGATTCTAAAGAGTATGAAGAAAAGAGACAGGGAAGATCGAACTAGAAAGCACTCCAAACTTAAAAAAACACGAGATTCTTACTTGCTAAATACTAGCAACCTATCTATAAAAAGTAGCTTTCTAGAAGTTAAAAAAATGATGGATAGAAAAATAAAAGAAATATGCTAGATATAATAAAACAACATAAGGGTGAATCAGATAAAGAGTTCGAGAAACTCCTTTCAGAAGATCTAGGTAATAGAAAATTTAAAGAAGGTCAAATTGCAACTGGAACAGTTGAGGAAATAAGCAAAAAATTTGTATTTATTGATTTAGGATTAAAAAGCTCCGGAGCTATTCCTATCGAAGAATTTAAGCTTACTAAAGAGATTGATAGTATTGAGGTTGGTTCAAAGATTGAAGTTCTTCTTGAAAAAATTGAAAATAGAGATGGAGAAATAGTTGTAAGTAGAGAAAAAGCTAGAAAAGCAAACTCCTGGAAGAAAATGGAAAAAGCTTTTGCAAACAAAGAAAAGGTTAAAGGAATTATAATTTCAAGATGTAAAGGTGGGTTTGTGGTAAACGTTGAATCTTGTTTGTGTTTTTTACCAGGATCACAGGTAGATCTTAAGCCATTAAAAAACTTCGATCACTTAATGAAAGTTCCTCAAACTTTTGAGTGTGTTAAACTTGATAAAAAAAGAGGTAATATTGTTTTATCAAGAAGAGCGGTCATGGAAAAAATTAGAGATAACGATAGAGACAAAATTTTATCAAAAATTAAAGAAGGTGAAGTAGTTAACGGAACTGTAAAAAACCTAACTCAATGGGGTGCATTTATAGATTTAAATGGTGTAGATGCTCTTTTACATATTACGGATATTTCTTGGAGTAGAATCAGTGAACCCGCTGAATTGTTAACAATCGGTCAAACTATAAAAGTAAAAATAACAAAAATAGATGAGAATACTAAGAAAATTAGTGTTGGTGTAAAACAATTAACAGAAGATCCTTACGAAAAATCCATAAATAAATATGAAATAGGAAAAAATTATTCAGGTGAAGTGAGTAAAGTAATGGACTATGGAGTTTTTTGTAAATTAGAAGATGGATTAGAGGGACTAATACATCAATCTGAATTATCCTGGACAAAAAAAAATGTCCATCCTGGAAAAGTTTTATCTACATCGCAGAAAATTGAAGTTCAAATTTTAGAAAAAGATGTTGAAAAACGCAGATTAAGCCTTTCTTACAAGAACACACTGGAGAACCCATGGACGATGTTTATGAAAGATCATAAAGAAAATGAAGTTTTTGAGGGTACGATTAAAAATATCACCGACTATGCTTTATTCATATCTATTAAAGATTCAGAATTAGATGGGATGATACATTACAAAGACTTGAGCTGGGAAGAGAAAGAGACTGAATTAGAGAATTATAAAAAAAATCAAGAAATTAAATTTAAAATTATAGAAATTAACCAACCCAAAGAGAAAATAAGATTAGGTATAAAGCAGCTTGATAATGATCCTTTTGATTTTTTAGACAATAAAAAAGTTTCAGATACTATAACAGTTATTGTTCATTCATCATCTAATAGTGGCATTAATGTTTATGTTACAAATAATAAAAAACTTCAAATCTTAATTAAAAAAAATCAATTAGCAAAAGAACCTGAAAATCAGAGATCTTCTAGATTTGTGCCTGGTCAAAAAGTTGACTGTTTAATTACTGAAATACAAAAGGATAAAAGAAAAGTTACATTATCTATAAAAGCCTTAGAAGAAAGAGAAGCTAAAGAGGCTGTTAAAAAGTATGGATCAACAGATTCAGGTGGTGTTTTAGGTGATATTTTAGGTAAAGCGCTAAATTTAAAGAAGAAAAAAAGTATTAAAAAAAAAGATAAATAGTTGTATAATAGATCATGGTTCGCTCAGAGCTTGAATCAAAATTAGCAGAACAAAATCCAAATATATTGAGAAAAGATATAGAGAAAATAGTTGATACAATTTTAATAGAAATTTCAGAAGCCTTGGCTAAAGGTAAAAATATTGAAATTAGAGGTTTTGGAAGCTATAAAGTAAAAATAAGAAAAGCTAGAACTGGAAGAAACCCCAAAAATTCTAAAACTATAAAAATACCAGAAAAAAAAGCAATTAAATGGAAGATGAGCAAAATTCTATTTAATAAGTTAAACAATAATTTTACTGGAAACAAAATATCTGGTACTTATTAGTTATATATTAAAAATCCGTGAATAGAATTATACTTGCCTTAGATACCACAGAATTAGATAAAGCAATAAGTATAGGTGTAAAATCTATTAATAAAATTTTTACAGTTAAATTAGGTCTAGAATTTTTTAATGCCTGTGGCAAAGATGGTATAAAAAAATTTAATGAAATAGGCATTACAAATTTAATGCTAGATCTTAAACTAAAAGATATTCCACAAACGGTTTATAAAGCTATTAAGGCTCTTGATGGTGTGAAGTTTGGTTTTTTAACAATACATGGTTTGGGTGGAAAAAAAATGATTGAAGAAGCAAAAAAAGCAGTGGCTGAACTTAGTTTTAAACCTAAAATTATGATGGTAACTGTTCTTACTGCTTTAAATGATGAAGATTTAAAATTTATGGGAAATACTAATAGTGTAATCCAACAAGTTGAACACTTAGCTCTAATGGCTAAAGAATTAAATGTTGGTGTAGTATGCTCAGGCCAAGAAGCTAAAATAGTGAAAAAAATTATTGGTCCTACTCTTCAAGTTTTTAGTCCTGGAATACGTATGATAAATGAAAAATCAAATGATCAAAAAAGAACATGCACGCCTTTAGAAAGTATTACAAATGGATCTGATAAGATAATTATGGGCAGAAGTTTAATTAATGGAAACCTAGAAGAAAATATAAAAAAAGTTGTTACCTCAATAACAAACTAAATAAATGCCATTAGAAATTAAAATCTGTGGCATTAAATCAGAAAAAATTATTAATACGATTGTTGCAACTGGTGGATGTCAATACTTAGGTTTTGTATTTTACCCTTCCTCTCCTCGCAATTTATCAATCGAGCAATCAAAGAGGCTTACATCTATTGTCCCAAAACACATTAATAAAGTGGCTGTACTGGTAAATCCAGAAAATACTTTTGTTGAAAAAATCAAAAATCAGTTTGATTACCTTCAGGTGTATGAATCTTCTCCAGCAAAAATTAAAAACTTAAAATTAATATCGAGTAAAAAAATTATTAAAGCTATAAAAGTAAAAAAAGAAGAGGATGTAAACCTTTATAAGAAATATATTGGAATTGCAGATGAATTTTTATTTGACTCTCCTGCGATGGAAAAAAGTTCTATTTTTAATTGGAATTATTTGAAAAATCTTAAAATTAAAAGTTGGTTTCTTGCTGGTGGCATTACTTATGATAATATAAATGAAGCTATAAAACTTAGCCAAAAAATTGATATTTCATCAAGTTTAGAGGATAATCCAGGAGATAAATCAGAGAAAAAAGTTCAAAATTTTTTAGAAAAGATTAAAAAGTTATGATGAAAATAAAAAAAGGCATACCTCTAATTGACCAACATGATAAAAATGGATTTTGGGGAGGGAAGTTTGGTGGAAATTTCATACCAGAAACCTTAAAAAAACCAGTAGAAGATCTAACTATTTTATTTGAAAAATTGCGAAAAGATAAAAAATTTATTCAAGAAAGAGATCATTATTTTGAAAATTGGGTTGGCGGATCTACACCATTTATAAAACTAGAAAACCTTACAAAACATTTAGGTGGTGCTCAAATTTGGACAAAAGTTGTTTCTGAAGCAAATGGTGGCGCTCACAAAATTTATAATGCGACTGTTCATTGCCTTATTGCTAAAAGAGCTGGAAAAAAATATATCATTGGAGACACCGGAGCTGGATATGCTGGAAAAATGTTAAGT